>ERZ778514.58-NODE-58-length-108212-cov-6.703468_pt1 | contig 108212 bp, 102 predicted proteins | sample MGYA00510344_ERZ778514 | MGnify/ENA primary metagenome ERZ778514 (study PRJEB29527, sample SAMN07138968) | mouse gut metagenome | material: feces | host: mouse | place: China:Nanjing | collected 2016-01-25 ...
CCCGCAGTCACACAGTACATAAAATAGAAAGGTAGATTAAGAACATGAACATGAAAAAACTCGCAGGCGCATTCCTTGCAGCAACTATGCTGTTCGGTGCCGCTCCTGTTTTCGCAGCTGATGACAGCAGTTCAACACCAAGCGATGTTGAAAAGCCAACATTGGACTACCCAGTTGCTGGCGCGCCAGATGCTACTACGGATCTGACAGTAGACGGAGAAAAAGTTGATATCGTAAAAGACGCATTGGATGAAGAAACTTTGAAAGAAGTGGATACAGACAAGAAAGTTCTCGATATCCTGGCTGACGCTGGATACAAAGCACCTGCAGGCGCAACAGTCGTTGTGGTTGGTGCGGACTACGATGCAAAAGTTGATGGAGAAGATATCGATCTGAAAGGCAAAGTAGAACTTGCTTTCGATATGACAGGAACTGAATTCAAAGCCGGAGAACCAGTTTATGTACTGCATAAAATGGCAAACGGAGAATGGGAAGTTATCGCTTCTTATGTAAACTCCAAAGGCGAAGTTGTTGTTGAACTGAACGGACTTTCTCCAGTAGTCATTGCGAAAGTAATGTCTAACGGCGAAGTTGTTAAAGTAGACTACACTGCTCCAGCTGCAGCTGCTACAACAACAAAAACAAACACAACTAAGAAATCCCCTAACACTGGATTCTAAGATTTAAACAAACAAAACTCGATCAAAAAGTATTTAATTGATGTACTTGTGTGAATGTCTAGGCATGAAGAAGGCCGGAGAGCAGCTTGCTTGCTGTGCTCCGGTCTTTTCACTAAAAGAAGGGGGAAATTATGGTTCGCTTAAAAAAAATAATCATAGGCATCCTGTCGGTCCTGATTCTTCTGAATCTGTCGATCGTGGGAGGCGTATGGTATCTGCGTTCGAAAGGAAACGAAAATATTCGCAGCCAGAACCAGACAAACCGGGAAGGATATTATGTAACCTATCAAGGGAAAGAATATAAATACAATGACGATATGATCAATATTCTGCTGGTCGGGATCGATAAACGTGGAAATATCGAAGAAGAAGTGCAGGGAATACAGGGACTGGCTGATACGGTCATCCTGGTCAGTCTCGACACCACAAACAATACGCTTTACATGACCGCGATCCCGCGCGATACGATGACCGAAATCCGTCAGACCGATACGGAAGGAAATTTTGTGCAGACGACAAAAGACAAGCTCACCCTGCAGTACGGATACGGAAAAGATGCGCAGGAAAGCAATGAGCTGATGGTCACGACCGTATCGAATCTCATGCGCAATCTGCCAATCCAGCGCTACTGCACCATCAATATGGACGCCATTCCTATTTTGAACGATACGATCGGCGGCGTCGATGTGACAGCGCTCGAAACCGTACAGACATCTGCAGGAACGGTCTACTTCACCGAAGGAGAGAACGTGCATCTGACAGGCGATGAGGCCCGCAAATACATCCAGGTCCGCGATGTCAGCCAGATCGGCAGTGCCATGGGACGGCTCAACCGCCAGAAGCAGTATATCAACGCGTTTTATTCGCAGGCCATCCAGGCTGTCAAGCAGGATCTCGGACTGCCGCTCGGTTTATATAATGCCCTGCAGCCGTACATGGTAACCAACCTGACTCTGGAAGATGTCACCTATTTAGGAACCGAAATGCTCAATATGAATTTCAATCCCGATCAGCTGACACAAATTCCCGGCGAAGCCGTATACGACGAAAACTATAAAGGCGGGCGCACCGTGTTCAATGTAGACGAAGACGCGCTGCAGAAATGGATCATGGACACCTATTATATAGAAGCAGGAACCGATCAGGAACAGCAGTAAAGAAAGAGGAGAAACAGGACAATGAAAAAGAAAAAAGGATTGCGGTTTTTAACTTTAGGACTCATCGCATTCGCCTTAGTGCTCAGCGGATGCAATTCGAAAGAAAAAGAAGTCGGAAAAGCGCAGGAAGAATACACCAAAGTGCAGGAGGAAGTCGTTCAGAATGCAGACGATCCGATGGCAAAAAAGGTCGATTTTGCCGAACTCGACAGCATCAACCCCGACGTGATCGGCTGGATCTATATCCCGAACACGTCCATCGACTATCCGATCATGCAAAGCGAGGACGACGAGAAATACCTGACCACCACGCTGCGAGGAGAAACGAACGAAACCGGCTCCATCTATACGGAAAAATACAATGCCAGGGATTTCAGCGATCCGGTAACTATCATGTATGGACATACGGTCTTTTCAGACGACAAATCGTATGATGCCATGTTCTCCGACCTGCAGAAATACAAAGAGGAATCCTTCATGCAGGAAAATCCGTATATCTACGTGTATACACCGGAAAAAACGATCAAGTACCAGATCTTTTCCTGCGTGACCTTTGACGACCGCTATATCCTCGGAAATTACCAGTTCCGCGATCCGGAAGACTTCCAGAACTATGTGGACGAGCTCCGGAACACGCCAGGCGCCATCGTGAACCGCGATCTGAACATCACCACCGATTCCAAAGTGCTCACCCTGTCGACGTGTGTAGGGATCGGCGCAGACCAGCGCTGGCTCGTGAACGCGATCGAAGTAGAAGAACAGCCCGCTTAACAAATTGCCGTGCAGACAGCACGGTTTTTTCATTGCAGGAAATAGAAAACTTCCTGAAAAGTTCAGAATTAATATGATACAATGAACCCATGGAAAACTATTTAAGCACTTTGAATACACAGCAGCTCGAAGCCGTAACGACTACCGAAGGCTTTGTGCGCGTCATAGCCGGCGCCGGATCCGGAAAGACACGCGCCCTGTCGCACCGCTTCGCCTATCTGGTCAATGAGCTCGGCATCATGCCCGGAAGCATTTTGTGCGTCACCTTCACGAACAAGTCAGCCAACGAAATGAGACAGCGCATCCATAATCTGACCGGCGACAACGACACCGGCTTCATTTCCACATTTCACGGCTTCTGCAACACGATCCTGCTCGAGGAATCCTATGCCATCTCGTATCCGAAAAACTTCATCGTCCTCGACAATGCGGATATCGACGAAATGCTCCGGATCATTTATGAAGAGCGCAATCTGACACTGCGCCACATGACCTTTTCGAAAGCACGCGACATGATCGAGATCATGAAGCTCGCGGAACGTCCCGACTACTATCTGGACCTGATCCATATGAGCGTGCAGCAGCTCAAGGAAAAGTATCTGCGCGCCCATGATCCGCGCGACATCATCTTCTATGGATATCTGTACCAGGAAAAGAAATGCTTCGGGCTCGACTACAATGACCTCATCATCCTGACCCTGCACATTTTTGACGAGCATGAGGACATCAAGCAGAAATGGCAGGAAAAGCTCGAATACATCATGATCGACGAGTTCCAGGACATCGACGACCTTCAGTACAAGCTCATGAAATGCCTGTGCGGCTTTCACAAGAACCTCTTTATCGTCGGCGATCCCGATCAGACCATCTATACGTGGCGCGGCGCACGCATCCGCTATCTGATCGACTTCGATAACGATTTTCCAAACGTCCGGACGATCATGATGCCAAAAAACTACCGCTCCACCCCCGAGATCCTCCATGCCGCCAATTCGCTGATCGCAAACAACGAACAGCGGATCAAAAAGGATCTGGTTCCCGTAAAAGAACACGGACCGATGGTCCGGTGCCATGAAGCCAGGACCGAAGCCGAGGAAGCCCAATGGGTATGCGAACAGATCAAAGCACTCAGCAAGCAGGGAATCGAATACCGGGATATCGCCATCCTGTACCGCGCCCATTACATCACCCGCAGCATAGAAGATGTGTTCATCAAGGAGGAAATGCCCTATACGATCTATTCGGGGATCCAGTTTTACGCCCGGAAGGAAATCAAGGACACCTTGTCGTATCTGCGCATGATCGTATTCAAGGACGACCTCTCGTTCATCCGCACCGTCAACACCCCGAAAAGAAACATAGGAGAGCGGCGGATGAAATTTCTGAAGAACTATGCCAACGAGAACAATATCACGCTCTATGACACTTTAAAGCTCCATCTCGAAGACGAACTGTTCAGGACAACACAGGCCAAACAGTATGTCGAGCTCATCGAACAGTTTGCGCAGGAATACGAAGGACGGCAGGTCAGCGAAGTGCTTACCGCCATGCTCGATCAGAGCGGATACGAGAAAATGCTCCGCACCGAAGGCAGTCAGGAACGGCTCGACAATCTGGCCGAGCTCAAACAGTCCATACTCGATTACGAGATCAGCTGCGGAGAAGAAGCCGACCTCGAACACTATCTGTCTCATATCGCCCTCTTTACGAACGCCGACCTGGAAATGAAACACAACTCCGTCAAGCTCATGACCATCCATACCGCCAAAGGACTCGAATTCGACCATGTCTTTCTGATCGGCATGAACGAAGGCATGTTTCCGACCAAAAAAGTCAGTACCCTCGAAGCGATGGAAGAAGAAAGAAGGCTCGCTTTCGTCGCCATGACCCGGGCAAAAAAGAGCCTGTACCTCACCGAAGCCAACGGACGCAACTTCGACGGCTCCCCCAAGTATCCGAGCCGCTTCATCCTCGATATCGATCCCCGGTATATCGAATTCACCCCGCCAATGAGCGAAACGCTGATCGATGACGCCAGACAGTATATCGAGATCCATTCCAGATTTCTGAAGCTCAAAAACAGCATGCCCGAATTCAAGGAAGGCGATCTGGTCGAACATCCCGTCTTCGGAAAAGGAACGATCATCCAGACCGACCCCCTCAATATGATCCATACCATTCACTTCGACAAGCTGAAAACAGAACGGAAAATATCATACCGGGCAAAGCTGAAAAAGATCGGTGAAAACAGTTTATCGGAAATAATGAATTAAAGGAGAAATCAATATGAGCTTTTCAATTCGATTGAACACTGATGAAAGAAATTTAGCAGAAAGCTATGCTAAAATTCATGGAATCTCTTTAAGTGATGCATTCCGCAAAGCTCTCTTTGAAAAAATAGAAGATGAATTCGATCTGAAAATTGCAGAAGAAGCGATGCAGGAATATGAGGCATCCGGGCAAAAGAGTCGACCAATCACAGAATTGTGGAAAGAATTAGGATTATGATTTCTTATACGATGCACACAACTGCTGAATTTGATAAAGAAAAATCCTATAAATTCAAAAGCAATTCGTATTTTAGAAATGATGTATTTTGATATCACAAGATAAAAAGCGAGCCCTATCGATTGGCTACGATAGTGATTCGCTAGTTTGTAACCTCAGGGTTACCTTCGTCAAAAATATTCTATCATTTTTTTTGTGAGAAACACAAACAAAAATTATTCATAGTTTGAGCCAGAAAAATCGCAAACCACAAGATTCAAAAAACAGAGAAGATCGCATCACGTGATCTTCTCTGCTTTTCGTGTATTAGTCTGTTTCTTGCGCCGTCTCTGTCAGATCCGGACGCGTAACGAGATATTCCGGACTGTTGTTTTTGTAGTAGTCGAACAGATCCTGGTCATGCACCTCGAAATCGTATTTTGTCAGGTAGTAAACTAGACAGCCTTTCGATAAAGAGGAATCCGAACCGAGCGTTTCAGCGATCCTGTCCACATTCTCCTCGTAGTTGTTGGAAACAAGCACTGCAACAAAATAGCTTGGCTCGTCATCGTCGGTCGCGTACACCTCGTCCATGACACCCGGATTCTTGGCCGTAGCCAGCGCATTGATCAGACGCGTAGGAAGCGCCGTATCGTTGGTCGTAACAAGCGCCTCGTCCCCCTTGTAGGTCGCCTGATCCGCCATATACTGCTCCGCCGCTTCCTGCGCCGATTTGCCATCCTTCAAAGCCTGGAGCGCCTTTTTGGCCGCATCCTCGTTCTTGCACTGAATGATCTGGGCAACGCTCGGCTTGTACTGCTCCTCGATCGTATCCTGATCGTCCGTGAAGTATTTCTTCATCAGTTCCTGCGCCTGCACAGCCGGCAGGAGCACTTTCTCGATATATTCATCTTTCGATTCGTAGCCAAGCGTCTTCAGCTGCTTTTCCGAATCCGGATTCGCCTTGACAATTTCATCGAACTGTTCCTGCGCCTGTTTTTTCATCTCGTCCGTCGCCGGAACTTCCTTTTCATAAATGATCGACTGCGCCTGCTGGATGACCAGCGCCGGCCCGTTGCTTTTTTTGACCATCGTATACTCGTCGCCCTTCGTGTACGTCGTATCGCCGATCGTCATCAGTTTTTCGCTTTCATCGTTGACCTGCGTCGTATGGGCCGTGCACCCCGTGAGCAGCAGGGCACTCAGCACGAACAAAGGAGCCTTCCTATTCATTTTCAGTTTCTCCTTTCTGGGCAGCCATGTAGTTTTCAAGCTTTGTCTGCACCGCCTTGTCTTCAAATGTGACATCCAGCTTTTTGGCCGCATCCTCCAGCACAGTGACCTCAAGACCCGGTACATCGTTCATGATCGCGTACAGGAAGGAATCCTGCACATCCGAATCCTTCGATTTATGGATCGTATCCAGATCGGTCGTATCCACATGCACCTTGTACAGGGAAATGACACCCGTCGACTCGTTCTGCACTTCGATCCAGTCGCTCGTTTCGCCCTCGTTGAGTGCCAGCGCCGCCGAAAGCAGATCCGCGCCAAGACCCGTCGTGCTCGCCGTCGAAGACGCGTCGATATAGCCGAACACGCCATCCTTGGCCGCCGTATCCGCATCTTCCGAGAACGCCGTCGCCGCATCCGCGAACGTGCCCGATTCGATCGCCTTGTCAATATTGTCCCGTTTCTTCGTCTCTTCTTCCGTCAGGTTCTTCGGATCGGCCGCCTCCATCTTGATGAGGCTGACCACACGCGCCTTCGAATCCTTCATCTTGTCCTTGAGCTCGTCAAAATGCGCATCCACATATTCCTTGTTGAGCGCCTTCTGCTGCACCGTCATCAGGCAGTAGTCATACAGCTTGTCATAGCTGTCGAAACCGTATGAAGCCAGCTCAGCCGTGATCGCATCCCGGTACGCCTCGCTGCTCTGCGAAGAAACCCGCGAACGGATCGTGTTCTCCAGCTTTTTGGCCTCCTCTTCCATTTCTTTCGTTGTCGTAACACTTTGACCAACCACCGCGTTGCGATACATGTTGTAGATCAGATCGCCATCGAATGGTTTATAGTCCTCGTACAATTCGTCTGCCGTGATGTCTGTATCCGCGATAACAGCCAGCACATCCTTGCCGCCGCTCGACTTTGCCGACACATTATCTTTATTGGAATCAACAATAAAATAGCCGACAAACGCAATGATAATGACAGCAATCAGGATCACGAACCAATTGTCTTTGATCAAGTCTGACATATAGACCTCCTTGTTAAAATTTCCATACAATTATAAGAGATTTCCCCTTAAAAAGCAATTAGCCATCCATATCGTATGCATTGAGATTTATTCTTATATTTGGTATGATAAAACTCGTGAAAAGAGGTATCAAATATGCCGAGATTAGTAATTAAAGATCTGCACGTCAAAGTTGACGAGAAAGAAATATTAAAAGGGATCGACCTCGAAGTCGACTCCAATGAACGCCACGCACTGATGGGGCCGAACGGAAACGGAAAAAGCACCCTGCTGGCAGCCATCATGGGCAACCCCCGGTTCGAAGTGACACAAGGAAGCATCACCTATGATGACAAGGATGTCCTGGCCATGAGCGTCGATGAACGCAGCCGGCTCGGGATCTTTTTAGGAATGCAGTACCCGAGCGAAGTGCCAGGCGTCACCAACTCCGACTTCCTGCGCACCGCCATCAACGCAAGAAGCGAAAAACCGATCTCTTTGTTCAAGTTCATCAAGGAAATGGACAAAGCCATCAAGACACTCCAAATGAAGCCGGACCTCGCGCACCGCTTCTTGAACGACGGCTTTTCCGGCGGCGAAAAGAAACGCAATGAGATCGTTCAGATGATGCTGCTCAAGCCGACCCTGGCCATGCTCGACGAGATCGACTCCGGGCTCGACGTCGACGCCCTGCGCATCGTAGCCGACGCCATCGACCAGTGCCAGAAGGAAACAGGCATGGGCATGATCGTCGTATCCCACTACGCCAGGTTCCTCGACTATATCCGGCCGACCCACGCCCACATCCTGATCGACGGAAAGATCGTCGTGTCAGGCGGCGCCGAACTGGTCGAAAAGATCGACCATGAAGGATACGACTGGATCGAAAAGGAATACAACGTCAAGGCCGCACACGAAGAAAAGAAGGAAAGACCAATCACATTAGGCAGCTGCGGAGCGAAAAGGAGCTAAGCCATGGAACGGATTTATGAAGACGTTTTTCAGGATGCCTTCGACCTGGAAGATCACTGCCGCATCCTTGCCGTGCCCCGCTCGAAAGGCTCGCTGCACATCACAGTAAGCGAAGCCGGACACAAGGAAATCGATCTGGAAGTCATGGAAAGCACACAGCTGCACCTTTTCATCCACAACAAGGCCGACGGAAAAGTCGTGCTGCATATGAAAGGAAAGATCATGGCCGGCGCCAGCGCCCGGATCGCGCTGCTCGACCTCGAAGACCAGCCCTTTGAATTTGATCAGCACATCGACCTGAAGGAAGAAGGCGCGTCGATCGACAATTCCACCGCCCAGCTCGTGAAGTCGGCATTCAAAAAAGGAAACATCGAGATCAGGCATGAAAAAGCGCACACCAGCGGTCACATGCACAACTTCGCCGTCCTGTTCGACCACGCCAAATACGAAATGGTCGCCAACGGCAATATATTAAAAGGCGCCTTCGATTCGGCGTCGCATCAGGAAACACGCGTCCTGACCCTGGGAAAAGATCATGAGACCAAGGTCATCCCGCTGCTTCTCATCGATGAAAACGACGTCAAGGCAAGCCACGCCCTGACCATCGGCGAGCCTGACGAAAACCAGCTTTATTACCTGCAGTCGCGCGGACTGAGCAAGGAAACAGCGCTCGGGCTGCTGAGCGTAGGCTATTTCATGCCAGTCATCCGCCAGATCGAAAACGAAGACCTCAGAGAACAGCTGAGAGAAGAAATGGAAAGAAAGGTCGGAATTTATGGACATTAAAGAAAATATCGAAAAGATCCGCGAAGATTTCCCGATCCTGAAACGCGAAATGAGCGGACATCCACTCGTCTATCTCGACAACTGCGCCACCACCCTCAAACCGAAAAAGATGATCGACGCCGTTGTCCATTACTATACATATCTTGGCGCCAACGCGCACCGGGGCGACTATGAAATGAGTGCCCAGGTCGACTACGCCTATGAAAACGCCCGCAAAACCACACAGGAATTCATTCACGCCAGACGTCCGGAAGAAATCGTGTTTACTTCCGGATCGACCGAAAGCCTGAACATCCTGGCCATGGCCATCACCAACCAGTGGCTGCATGAAGGCGATGTCGTGCTCTCAACCGTCGCTGAGCATGCCTCCAGCGTGCTGCCGTGGATCGAAGCCGGCAAATCGAAAAATGTAAAGATCGAATACATCCCCCTGGACGAAAAGGGAAGGGTGACCATCGAAAACTTTAAAAAGGCGCTCCACGACAAAGTAAAGATCGTGGCTCTCGCCCAGGTATCCAATGTGCTCGGCTATGAAGCGCCAGTCAAAGAAATCTGCCGGATCGCCCACGAGCGCGGCATCAAGGTCGTCGTGGACGGCGCCCAGTCTGTCGCCCATCTTCCGGTCGACGTGCAGGAACTCGACTGCGACTTCTTCTGCTTTTCGGGACATAAAATGTGCGGTCCGACCGGCATCGGCGTGCTGTACGGAAAGTTCGATCTGCTCGAAGCCCTGACCCCTGTCTATTTCGGCGGAGAATCCAATGCCCGCTTCAACAAGTGCGGCAAGGTTTCCCTCAAGAAGACCCCGCTCAAGTACGAGAGCGGCACCCAGCCGATCGAAGGAGCCCTCGGCATGGCCGCCGCCATGAAGTACATCAATACGATCGGCAAGGAACAGATCCACCAGTACGAGATCGAGCTCAAAGACTACTTCCTTGAAAAGATCAAAGGAGTCGGCAAGGTGAAGATCTACAACGAGGATGCCCACAGCGGCATCATCACATTCAACGTATACGACGACGGCAAGCTTATCTTCCCGCAGGACGTGGCCAGCTTCCTCAATACAAAAGGGATCGCGGTCCGCAGCGGCGAACATTGCGCCAAACTGCTCGGCGACGTGCTCAAGGTGCCCGGAACATGCCGCGCCAGCGTATACTTTTACAATACGTTCGAGGAAATCGACAAATTTGTCGACGCTTTGAAGGAAGCCTCCTTCGAGACATGTCTCGACATATTCTTTTAAAGGAGGAATAAATATGGCATCAAATATCGATGGAGCCATGCTCCGGGATATTATCATGGATCACTATCAGTATCCGCGAAACAAGCGCGAGCTTTCCAGCGATCCTGAATACAAATCAAAACATATGGCCAGCGACTCATGCATTGACGACATTACCGTGCAGGCAAAATTCAAGGACGGCACGATCGAGGATGTCGCTTTCGACGGCGTCGCCTGCGCCATCTCGACAAGCGCCACCGACATCATGTCCGAGCTTGTCAAGGACAAGACCCTGGAAGAAGCCCAGGAAATCATCGACAACTACATGGCCATGGTCGATGAAAAGGAATACGACGAGGACCTGCTCGAGGAAGCCATCGCCTTCCAGAACGTCGGGCGGCAGGCCAACCGCATCAAATGCGCCACGATCGGCTGGAACGCCCTGCAGGAACTCATCGACAACGAGAAAAAGGAGGAAAACAATGGATAGCAGAAAAGACATTCCCGTATCCTCCGAATATGAATACGGCTTTCACGACAAGGACGTGTCCGTCTTCAAGACAAACAAAGGACTGAGCGAGGAAACTGTCCGCGAGATCTCGAAAATTAAAAAAGAGCCGGAATGGATGCTCGACCTGCGCCTGAAAGCGTATCATTCGTTCGAAGAACAGAAAAACCCGTCATGGGGACCGGATCTTTCCGAGATCGATTTCGATGACTACACGTATTACATCAAACCAAGCGACAAACAGGAAAAGTCCTGGGACGAAGTGCCTGAAACGATCCGCGACACGTTCGAAAGGCTCGGCATCCCCGAAGCCGAACAGAAATTCCTGGCCGGCGTGTCGACCCAGTACGAATCCGAGGTCGTCTATCACAATATGCTGGCCGAAGTCGAGGAAAAAGGCGTTATCTTCCTCGACACCGATTCGGCCCTGCGCGAACATCCCGAGCTCGTAAAAAAGTATTTCGGCAAGCTCGTGCCGTATTCGGACAACAAATACGCCGCCCTGAACACGGCCGTATGGTCGGGAGGATCCTTTATTTACGTGCCGAAAGGAGTCCGGCTCGAAAAGCCGCTGCAATCCTATTTCCGCATCAACTCCATGCAGATGGGCCAGTTCGAACGCACCCTCATCATCGTCGATGAAGGCGCCGACGTCCACTATGTCGAAGGCTGCACTGCGCCGACGTATTCGAAAGACTCGCTCCATGCCGCAGTCGTGGAAATATTTGTCCATAAAAACGCGACATGCCGCTACTCGACCGTGCAGAACTGGTCCAGCAATATCCTGAACCTCGTTACCAAACGGGCCAAGGTATTCGAAAACGGCCATATGGAATGGATCGACGGCAATATCGGCAGCCACATCAATATGAAATACCCGGCCTGCATCCTGGCCGAACCGTACGCCAAAGGCACATGCATATCGATTGCCGTGGCCGGCAAGGACCAGAAACAGGATGCCGGCGCCAAGATGATCCATCTCGCGCCGCACACATCGAGCAATATCATTTCGAAATCGGTAGCGCGCAACGGCGGGGAAGTCAATTACCGCGGATGGGTCATCCACTCGAAAAATGCCGACTTCGCCAAAAGCAAGGTGGAATGCGACACCCTGATCCTTGACAAGCAGTCCCGTTCGGACACGATCCCGCTCAACAAGTCGTTTTCGAAAACGAGCCAGATCGAACATGAAGCGACCGTTTCCAACATTTCCGAAGAACAGCTGTTCTATCTGATGTCGCGCGGCCTGACCAGAGCCAAGGCGACCGAAATGATCGTCATGGGATTCCTCGAGCCGTTCACGCGCGAACTGCCTATGGAATATGCCGTCGAGCTCAACCAGCTCCTCAAGCTCGACATGAGCGACTCTATTGGATAGAAAAGCGCTGATCCAAAAACGGAAAAGCATACCGGACCGGTCCGAAAAAGAAAAGGCAATTGTTGAAAAGCTCTTGCCTTTTTTAAAAGGAAAGCGCTGCGCAGGCTATGTGGCCGTACGAGGAGAGGCCAGCATCATGAACGAGCATATTTCCTATGTGCCTAAAGTGATCGGGGAAACGGAAATGGTCTTCATGAAAGCAGAAAACCTGCAGCCAGGAACATTCGGCGTGCCCGAACCGTGCGGAACAGAAGCGATCGATCCGCAGCAAATCGATGTGATCGTCGTGCCGATGGTCGCCTTTATGAAAACATGGCGGATCGGTTACGGAAAAGGGTACTACGACCGCTATCTGCGCTCTTTCGACGGTCTGAAGATCGGGATCGCCTTCGATGAACAGGAAGTCGCAGACTATCTGCCTCATGAACATGACATTCCGATGGATCGGATCATCACCCCGACCCGCATAATCGAATAAGGTGAAAAAGGAAGCGCACCATGCGATAATGGACAAAAGAAACGGAGACAGGAATATGAGTGTAATAAAAAATATCCGTAAATTCTGGGAACGGTTCGAGGATGAGCAAGGCAGCCTCGAAAACGCTCTGCAGACAAAAGACTATCCGAAGATCAACGAGATCGTGGCCGGGCTCAACGAGGAAGCCAACGCCGTGAGCGGCTGCAGTTTCTTCGTGGAAGATGTCGATCAGGACTTCGAGCTGACCCTCGATCCCGGACCGAACAAGACAAGCCAGTATATCGCCCAGCGCATGAAGATCATGGCACCCGACAATGTAAAGAAAAACTGGCGCATCAACGACAGCCTCCAGCCGCTGTCCCAGAAAGCCATCGAAGCCGCTGTCCAGATCAAGGATGAAACGTATACGCTGGCCGATCTGTATGTGTTCTACGAGATCCATCCGCAGTCGCAGACGTTCGGCACGAAAATATACTGTCCGGGCTATCAGCTCATAGACAATGACGAATACACGAAGGAAATGAGCATGTATCTGCTCGAGCTGGCCATCGGGCAGACGGACTATGAAGCGTATATTTCCTCGGTCGAACCGCTGACTGCCCCTTTGGCCGACACGAAGGATTTCTGCCCGCTCGTTGATTTTTACTCCCTCATCCAGGAAACGATCGAGAAGGAGAAGTGGAAAGAGTATACGTCCCCGCTCGATATTTATTCGATCTATGAGCCGAACCAGGATTTCGCGCACGACTCGCTGCGCAAAGACATGAAGATCATCTTCACGACCCATCCGATGCTTGTCGAGGAAACGCTCGGAGAAAAGAACGATGTCCTGCTCGATCTGAAAGCCAAGGAAGGAGAGTACGGCTACGTGTACTATGCCAATCCGTTTTCAGGCAAGGACAACGCGCTGTTCCGCCAGGAACTGTCCCGGCAGCTTGACGAAACGCTGTCCAGGCTCAACCTGGGAAAGGTGATCGGCGGCGCGATGGGCAAAAGCTTTTCCTATATCGACTGGATCGTGTTCGATCCGGAAGGTTTCGAAAAAGCGTTCGAACAAATAAAAAAGCAGCTCGATCCCAAGGTCGAACTGCACTATGTCACGTTCCATGAATTCATGAATTAAGATCAGCGCATGCATTGAGCAGGCGCTCTTTTTTCTTTCCCGTATACGTCTGGTACGGGTCGTCAAGAAAGCGGGCCAGCACATCCGCGTCCTTGAGCAGCTCGCACATGGGCGAATCGATATCGTTCTTGTAGGAATGCTGGCCGATCATGTAGCCGATCTCGTCGATCTCCCGCATCTTGAACAGCTCGGTGCTCTCCAGATAATTATGGGCGTACAGCGAGGAAAGACGGGCATGATCTTTATGGGGACAGTTCTGCGTGTACTGCGCGAAATCATGCAGCAGGGCAGCGATCTTTGCCAGCTCGAGCGGCAGCCCTCTGGAAATCGCCAGAAGCGTGATACAGTTGTCCACGCCGGCCGTATGCGTGGAGGCGGCCGTGCGCAGAAGCTCGTTATTGATCTTGTGGTAAGCTCCGTACACATGATCCCGTACGTGATTGTAGCGTTCTAAAGACATAAGCAATATTCCTTTCCTGAAAGAAAAAGCGCATGAGATCTCATGCGCCTGCTGACATTCTGGTTTACTGTATTATATGAAGAGACTCATTAAGCAGCAGCCTGAATCACTGTTACTTTGCTGGCCTGCTGTCCGCGGTTGCTTTCGATTACATCGTAAGTGACAGTCTGGCCTTCTTCCAGGGTTTTATATCCGTCCGCATTAATTGAAGAATAATGAACGAAAATATCTTTTCCGTCTTCTCCAGTAATGAATCCGTACCCTTTCTCAGCATTAAACCATTTAACTTTTCCTGTGTTCATCAGTATAACCCCCCTGGATTCGCCTTGAACAACTCCGAGAAAGCCGCAGCGCACGTCAACTATACGCCGTCCATTCTCAGAACGATAAGGCTATCCCTATCGTAAGTATACGATTTCTATAACAAAGAGTCAAACAGAAATTAAAAAACGTTGGACAATTGCTATAGGGGAAATAACACAATTGGCGCAATCTATAGCACAAGTATAACACAAAACCAAAAAAACGAACAACTGCCGGTAACGGAATGCAAAGTAAAACAAAAAGATTTATAATAATAAAAACAGAGAAAATATAACAGGAGGTATTATTATGTTCATTGAAGATGAAGCCCTGCGCAATGCGGTGGCAAGAAATCTCAGAACGACACCGGAAGAGCTCACCCCCGAAAAAATGACCGAGCTTGTTCATCTGGAAGTTCCCGATATGGAGATCCGGTCGCTGGAAGGGCTGCAGTACGCGGAAAATCTCGAATATCTCGACGCGTCAGGCAACGCGCTGCAGACACTCGACCCGATCAAGGAGCTGCGCAATGTGCTCACGCTCGATGTTTCGAGCAACCAGCTGCGCGATATCCAGGCGCTGCACGGGTTCCGCCAGCTGAAGAAGCTGAACATTTCGCGAAATAATCTGTATACGATGGATGTTTCAAGCATTGCGGGAATGCTGCATCTCGAAGTGCTCGATCTGAAAAAGGCCAAGATCGATTCGCTGGAATATATCATTCACTGCAAAAAGCTCGAGCAGCTCAATATCAATACGGAAAACGGACCGTTCAACTATTCGATCCTCGGCACGTTGAAAAATCTGAAACGGCTCGATATGTCCGGGATGCGCCGCTTCGATATCGGCGATCTGACCTATCTGTCCACGCTGGAAAGCCTCAATCTTTCCACGAACCTCATGAGCGATATTTCTCCGCTGCTCGCCATGAAGAATCTGCGCGAGCTCAACGTGTCCAACTGTCCGTATCTGAGGGACTACACGATCCTCGAACAGTTCCCGTCGCTCAAAAAGCTCGACATGGACTTCAACTCGCCGCAAAGCTTCGATTTTCTGAAAAACCTGCCGCGCCTTGAAGAGCTGAGCATGGAACAGACCGGATTCCACGATCTGCGCCTGCTCAACCATATGGAACATCTGCGCGTGCTCAATGTGTCGAAAAACGAGCTGACCCACGTGCATCAGTTCACCAATGTGAAGCACCTCGAAACATTCAAGGCCGAGTTCTGCCAGCTGACCGATGTCGATTTCCTACGGGAAGCCCACGATCTCGAAAGCCTGGATCTGTTCACGAACCGGATCACGGACATCGCCGTGCTGAAAAACGATAAGAACATCGTCGATCTCAACGTAGGACGCAACCAGATCCGCGACATCTCGTGCCTGAAGGATATGAAAAACCTGGCCATCCTTTCGCTCGAAAACAACGATGTCCACGATATCTGGCCGCTCGAGAACCTCGAGAATCTTTGCATCATCGATCTCTACAACAATGTGATCTCGGATCTGAAGCCTCTTTCGAAGCTCGAATACGTATCGTATCTGCGCCTTGACCACAACGCGATCACGGACCTCAATCCGCTCTCGCATCTCAAGTATCTGCGCTCGCTGACCTTGAAGGCCAACTACATCACGGACGTCGCGCCGCTCAAAGATCTGAAGCTTCTTGAAGCGCTCCGGCTCGACGACAATCCGATCGTCGATACTTCGGTCCTGGAAAGCATGGAGTTTTACGACAAATTCACAGATTAAACCTCATTCGAGGTTTTTTCTTTTGCCGCCCGAAGAATTTCGTATTCGCATAGTGGTTTTCGTGAAAAGAATCATGAATTTGAGTATAATAGGAGCATGTCAAAACTCATGGAAACGATGCAGACAATAATAAAAAAAGAAATAAAGATCGCGAAAGAAACGGTGAATTACGGTGTGAAGGTGGCGCAGATCGTGCTCGAAAAGGAAGACACGTTCAATGAACCGCTGCGCCATAACGAAGAGGACGAAGAAAAATGAGCGGGCAGCCAAACAGGGAAACGAACCCGTCGAGCTGGAAGCGCCTCAAACAGATCGTCGGCATCCTGCATAAATATCATATCGAAAAGGGAATGAACCCTGTCAAGCTGCGGCTCATCCTCGAAGACCTCGGACCGACCTATGTCAAGATCGGACAGATCATGTCCACAAGACAGGATGTCTTTTCCAAACGATACTGCGACGAGCTGGTCAAGCTTCGCTCGAGCGTGACCCCGCTGCCATACGAAACGATCGTCGAAGTGCTCAAGCAGGAATATCATGAAGCGCCCGGCGAGCTTTTCGAGAGCATCGACGAGGTGCCGCTCGGCTCGGCATCCATTGCCCAGGTGCACAAGGCAGTCCTGAAAGACGGCCGTCCGGTCGTGCTCAAGGTGCAGCGGCCCGGGATCTACAAGGAAATGGAAGAAGATATCCGTCTGATCCGCAAGGCCGTAAAGCTTTTGAACTTGTCGGACGCCCTGACATCCGTCGTCGATATGAATACGGTCGTCGACGAATTCTGGACGACCGCAAAGCAGGAAATGGATTTCCATCACGAGGCGGCCTGCGCCAAGCGGTTCAAAAAAACCTATCAGGATGTAAAATACATCAACGCGCCCGAAATACTGGACGAATATACGACCCATCGCGTGCTGGCTATGGAGTATATCGGCGGCATCGAGATCGATGACACCGAACAGCTCGACAGACAAGGATACGACCGGGCGGAAATCAGCAAAAAGCTGGCATACAATTATATCGATCAGATCATCGAGGTCGGCTTTTTCCATGCCGATCCCCATTCGGGCAATCTGAGGATCGACAACGGCCAGATCGTATGGATCGATTTCGGCATGATGGGCGAGCTGAACAGCCGCGACCGCGACCTGATGAAACAAGGCGTCAAATCCATCGTCAACGAAAATACGCCGCTGCTTGTCGAAACGATACTGACGCTCGGCCTATGCAAAAGGGAGATCGATTATTCGAAATTCACGGTCGAGATGGACCGCTTCATGAACAAATATGTGAACATGTCGCTTGAAGAGATCGATCTGCCTGCGATGGTGCAGGATATGTTCACGATCTGCCATCAGTACGCGATCATGCTTCCCAAAGGCATCTCGATGCTGGCCAGATCGCTGGTCACGATCGAAGGCACGATGCGCGTCCTGGATCCGAAAGTCAATATCCTTTCCGTGCTTTCGTCTTATAAAAGCGAGCTGCTGCACATCAACTGGAACCGGAAGCTCAGATCCGTCGCGGTGCGCGGCGCCGAATCGTTCGAGGACATGCTCGATCTGCCGATCCAGGCAAAATATCTCATGGACGCCATCCAGAAAGGCCATGTGAAGGTCAATCTGAATCTGCTCGGTTCGGAAACGCCGCTTGCCAATCTGGACCGGATGATCAACCGTATTGTCGTGTGCATCCTGATCGCATCCCTGCTTCTAGGTTCGAGCATCCTGTGCACGACCGAGCTGAAGCCCGAATTTCTCGGCATACCGCTCATCGGCTTTTTCGGCTTCATGATCGCCTTTGCGATGAGCCTCTGGCTGTTTGTCAAGATGCTGTTCCTGCATCAGAAAAACAAGCCGTTCTAGGAAGGATAAGATACTTTGAAATCAAAAACAAAACAATTCGGCATTTCGGCTGCCGCGATCGTTCTGCTGGTCCTCGCGGACCAATGGACCAAATACATGGTGGCGGCCCGCATGAAGCTGCATGAATCGATCGAGATCATAAAAGACTTTTTTTACCTGACGTATGTGCAGAACACGGGCGCCGGCTTCAGCATCTTTGAAGGATACGGAAAAGTGTTTTTCGCCCTGCTGACCATCCTGGCGCTGACTGCGATCGTCTATTACTATTTTCATACAAAGGATCAGAAGGTCCGCTGGTGCCTGGTCGTGATCTTTGCCGGCGCGATCGGCAACTTTATCGACCGCATGACGCTCGGCTACGTCGTCGATTTTTTCAGCTTTTACTTTTTCGGCTGGGGATTTCCGGTATTTAATATTGCCGATATCTGCATCAGTGTCGGATTTGTCATGCTGATCATTTTCACTCTTATTGATGAGTACAAGGAGCAACAAAGATGGAAGAACAAAAAATAACAGTACAGGACAAGGGAGCGGGGGAGCGTCTGGACAAGGCGCTGTGCACGCTGCTCGATATTTCAAGAAAACGTTCAAAAGATCTGCTCGATCAGGAAAACGTCCTGGTCAACGACGTAAAAGAAAAGGCATCCTATAAGGTCAATGCAGGCGATGTCATTACCATACTCGATATGCCGACCGAAGAAATCGATGTCAGGCCCGAAAACATTCCGCTCGACATCGTATACGAGGACGAGGATATCCTCGTCATCAACAAGCCAAGAGGGATGGTCGTGCATCCGGCACCCGGCCATTATTCCGGCACCCTGGTCAATGCCCTGATGTATCACTGCAAAGATCTTTCCGGGATCAACGGGGTGATGCGTCCGGGGATCGTGCACCGGATCGACAAGGATACGAGCGGGCTCATCGTCGTATGCAAGAACGATGAAGCGCATGCCGCCCTGTCGGCCCAGCTGGCTGATAAAACGGCGCACCGCGAATATGTGGCCATTGTCCATCATCCGTTTTCCCATACGTTCGGCACGGTCAACGCGCCGATCGGGCGCGATGAAAGGAACCGGCAGAACATGGCCGTGACCGCAAAAAACTCGAAGGAAGCCGTCACCCATTTCGAAGTGCTCGAGAACTTTAAAAACTATGCCTATATCAAATGCACGCTCGAGACCGGCCGGACCCATCAGATCCGCGTGCATATGCAGTATATCGAGCATCCGATCGTCGGGGATCCGAAATACGGACCAAGAAAGACCCTGAAGACAGACGGCCAGCTGCTGCACGCGCGCGCACTCGAGCTCGTCCACCCGAAAACAAAGGAAAAAATGCGTTTCGAAGCCGAACCTCCGCAGATCTTCCAGGAGGTGCTGCACAAGCTCGAGACCGGAGAGCTCGAATGAAACGCGACCACGTACTGACATGGGATCAGTATTTCATGGCGGTGGCGCATTTGAGCGCCATGCGCAGCAAGGATCCGAATACGCAGGTGGGCGCGTGCATCGTCAATGCGCAGAAGCGGATCGTAGGACTTGGTTACAACGGCTTTCCGATGGGATGCGATGACGACGTGTATTCATGGGAGCGCGACGGCGACTATCTCGAAACAAAGTATCCGTATGTGGTGCATGCCGAGCTGAACGCGATCCTGAACAGTATCCAGAACCTGGCCGGCTGCACGCTGTACGTGTCGCTCTTTCCGTGCAATGAATGCGCGAAAGCCATCATTCAGTCCGGGATCGCCAGAGTGGTGTACGAGGACGATAAATACGACGGCACCCCGAACAATGTGGCCAGCAAGAAGATGTTCCATGACGCGCATGTCGAGCTTGTCCGTCTGCCGTATTCGCTCAAGGTGCGTGTGGAACCGATCGATCACGAGTAAAAAGATCAGGGAACTTTATTAAAGATCCCTGATCTTTTCTGTGTTCTTGAAATGCAGCTTGGCCACTTTGCCAAGCTCCTGCCATCCGAACTTGTCCACGAAGCGTGCGGCGCAGGCATCGACCTTGCCGGAAGCCCCCTTTTCAAAATGGAAATCGTATTTTTCCTCCATTTTGTCGAAGTACTCCAGGAACGTGCTGCGCGCAAGGACGCTCGCGCACGCCACCGCAAGGTATGCGCTTTCGGCTTTGGTCTGAAAGGTCAGCGTGCGCACGACCTCTTTCTCGTTTTTTAGATGCGCATAGTAGGTTGCCGGTCTTGCAAACTGATCGACCACGCATAATGCTGGCAGCTCGTATCCTTTCCTGATCAGATTCAGATACGCCTGGTTGTGAAGAACGGCCTTGATGCCGTTCATGTTGAATCGTTCGTGGACCCGGTTGTATTTTTCATTGCTGACGACAAGGATCGTATGAGGGCACAGCTTCTTGACGATCGGCGCGCATTCTCTGATCTTTTCGTCCGTCATCTTTTTGGAGTCGTCGATCCCTAGCGATTTCAGTTCGGCTGCGTCCTTTTCGTACACGATGCAGGCGCTCACGACGACCGGTCCGAAGTAGTCGCCGGTCCCGACCTCGTCGCTGCCCGCCTGCGGAAAGCTGGAAGCGGAAGAAGCGGAAGGCTTTTCATCGTTTTCCATGAAGGACAGATCCTTTCCCTGATAGACGACCTTGCCTGACTGGTAGGCTGTGATGGTCATATCGGTCAGCTTGATCTGAAAATACGTGTATGCGGGCTGTTCGACGCTTTTGGCGAGCGGTTCGATCCGTCTGCGCAGATCGTCGATCTGCTGTTTTGTCATTGTTTTTGTGATTGTTGCCATGTACCCATTATAGCTTTGCTTTACGTTGTTTGACAGATGTTTTACAATAAATTTATGTCTGTACAAATTATAGATCTGATCATCCTGGTCATGGGCCTGTCGATCCTGATCAGTGCATGGAAAAAAGGTTTTTTGAGACAGCTGACCGATCTGATCGCTCTGATCGCCTCGATCGGGCTGTCTGTTTATATCACGCGCCGCTATGCCCTCGATACGCAATGGCTGTTTTTTCTTTTTGCGGCAATGCGTTTCGTATTCGGGCTCATGCAGTCCGCCTTCCTGCCGCGAAAGCACAGCTTTCTTTCGCTGCTCGACCGGATCGCCGCCCTGCTTGCAGGCTGTGCGCGCATTTATGTGATCTGCGCCCTTTTGTTCTGGGCGTTGTCTTATATTCCTTCGGACTGGGCGGATACGCAGCAGTCTGTGATCTATCCGTATTTTAAGGAGGTTGATACGTATGTTCGACAAACAGCAGGCTTTTAAACGGCAGCTCGACCGCTCGGTGGACTATGCGGCCGTGCTCGATCAGATTGCTGATCACTGTTCATTTTCTCTTTCTGTCGAGGCCATCCGGCATGCCATGCCGCTTGAAAGCGTGCAGGCCGCGGCCCAGGAGCTCGCTTTCGTTCAGGAAGGCATGGAATATGTGCGCATCGGCAAAGATCTTTCCATGGGCGGGGTCAGCGATATCATGCCTTATGTGCAGTCGGCCCAGAAAAGTATCACGCTGCTGCCTGCCGAGCTCAATTCGATCGCGCTCTTTCTTTCGGCCGTAAATAACGTGTGCCATGCGTTCGAGGAGGAAAGGGAACCGCGGCTTTTCGAATACGCGTCCGTGATGGATCCGTGCGAAAAGCTGCGCCGACAGATCGAAGCCATGATCGATCTGAGCGGAAATATCAAGGAAAACGCGACCCCCGCCTTGTATGGAAAGATCCAGGGACTGCGCAATGCCAAAGCCGACCTTTCGGTTTTCGCACGGAATTTTACAAAAAAGAATTCGAACCGGCTCATGGATACGACCACGACAAGTTTTCAGGGACGGCTTTGCGTGCTGGCCAGGACGCAGGACAGGAACAGCTTTGGCGGCATGATCCACGGAACGAGCCAGAGCGGGATGGCAAGCTATGTGGAGCCGCGGGAATTCGTGACATGGAACAACCGCATCCAGACGCTGGAAATGGAGATCGAGGAGGAAAAGCGGCGCATCTGCCGCGAGCTGACGGCTCTTGTGAGCCAGCATGCGCTGGCGCTCGAAAGCGATATGGAGACGATGACCTTTCTCGATACGATCATGGCACGTGCCAAATGGGCGTACCGCAAAGACGGGTGCATCCCGAAATTCCAGACCCGCAATCACGCTTTCCGTTTTGAACAGGCAAGACATCCGCTGATCGATGAACAGAGCGTGGTGCCAAACGACTATGCCTGCACGAAGGATCAGTACTGTCTCATGGTCTCGGGACCGAACATGGGCGGAAAGACCGTGACCTTGAAAACGATCGGCCTGTTCGTCGTGCTCGCGCATGCCGGCTTTCCGGTCATTGCTCACGACGCGATCATGCCGTGGTACGATTCGATGTGGTTCGATATCGGCGACGATCAGTCGATCCAGAACAATTTATCCACTTTTTCTTCCCATATGTCGAAGATCGCCCGGATCTGCCAGGTGAGCGGCGAGCATACCTTTGTCCTGCTTGACGAGATCGGCAACGGGACCGATCCGCTCGAAGGGGCAAGCCTGGCCACGGCCATCCTGTCCCATCTCATTGACAGAAAGAGCACGATCATCACCTCGACCCATTACGATCAGGTCAAGGAATTCGGCAAGTCCGATCCGCACACTCTCGTTTCGAGCGTGGAATTCGATCTGGAAACGCTCAAGCCGACGTATAAATATCTGCCGGGCATTTCCCAGGGATCCTATGCGTTCGCGATCGCGGCCCAGCTGCACCTTGATCCAGGGATCATCGACAACGCGCGAACGATCAAAGAGGAAAATATGAAGGAGTCGCAGAAGGCTCTCGAACATCTTGAGCTGCTGCAGAAGCAGACGCTCAAAAAAGAAGAAAAATTCGATGCGCTCATCCAGCACGCCCATCAGATCCAGAAAGAGGCGGAGGCTGAAAAGCAGAAGTGGCAGAAGAAGAAAGAACAGCTTGAAGCGGATTACGAGCAGCAGCTTGAAGCGATGCTTGACGAAAAGCGCGAGGAAGCCCGCTCGATCCTGGCAAAGATGAAAGAGCATCCGGACGTGAAGGTGCATGAGCAGATCGAGTCGCTGCACGAGATCAATGCGCTCGGACCGGAAAAAAAGGCGGAGAAGGAAGCGAAGGAGACATTCAGAAAAGGCGATTATGTCCATATCGATTCCCTGAATTCGCATGGCGAGATCGTCGAGATCCGCAAGAAGCAGGCGACGGTCCTGACCAACGGCATGAAGGTCAATGTCAAGCTGAACGTGCTGACAAAGATGAAGCGGCCGAACGTGCAGAAAACTGCGCCGAAACCGACGCTCGAACGGGTCACGAAGCGTTTTCCGCTCGAGCTCAATATCATCGGGATGCGGGTCGAGGAAGGCCTGAATGCGCTGGACCGCTATCTGGATCAGGCCATCGTGCATAAAGCGATCTCGGTCCGTATCATTCACGGGATGGGGACCGGAAAGCTTCGCAAGGCCGTATGGGACGATCTGCGCAAGCGGAATACTGTAAAATCGTTCGAGTCGGCCGGACCGAGCGACGGAGGTCTTGGCGCGACGATCGTCACATTCAAATAAAAGGAAAAGAGGAAATATGGCCGTTTCAAAACATCTGCAGGACAAATTGTCTTTGCTGCCGGATCAGCCCGGCTGCTATATCATGAAAGACGAGAAGGGGAAGATCTTGTATGTGGGGAAAGCCAAGGTCCTCAAAAACAGGGTCCGTTCGTATTTCACGGGTGTCCACAACAACAAGACGACGCGGCTCGTATCGCATATCCGCGATTTCGAATACATCGTGACCGGGTCCGAAAAGGAGGCGCTGCTGCTCGAGATCAATCTGATCAAAAAGCACCGGCCGCCCTTTAATATCATGTTCATGGACGACAAAATGTATCCGTATATCGAGGTGAGCGGCGAGAAGGATTTTCAGGTGCGCATCTCGCGCAAGCCGAACAATAAAAAATCCCGGTATTTCGGTCCGTATCCTAGCTCGAGCTCCGCCTACGAGATGGTCAAGCTGGTCAATCAGATCTTTCCGATCCGCAAATGCCGCCATCTGGGCAGGCAGGAGTGCCTGTATTATCATATGCACCAGTGCCTGGCGCCTTGTGTAAGGGAAACGGATCCGAAGGTGCAGGCGGCCATCAAGAGCGATGTCGTCCGTTTCCTGAAAGGCGATATGGAAGATGTGCTGAAAAGCCTGCGCGCAAAAATGCAGGCTGCGGCCGAAGAGCTGCAGTTCGAAAGAGCGAAGGAGCTCAGAGACCAGATCCTGCATATCGAGCATATCAAGGAAAAGCAGTCGATCGATTTTTCGGACCGCACGTCCCGCGATGTGTTCGGCTATTACGAGGACAAAGGCTATATCAGCTTTTACGGGTTCTTTATCCGCGACGGCAAGCTGCTCGAGCGCACGCTTTCCATCACGCCGATCTATGAGGATGTGGAAGAGGCGTTCATCAGTTTTATCGTGCAGTACTATGCGTCCAACACGAAACCAAAGGAGATTCTTGTACCAAAGGGCACGGATATTCAGGCTCTTGAAAACGCATTGGATGTCAAGGTCCGTATCCCGGAACGCGGAGAAAAGAAGAAGCTGGTGGATCTGGTCGTGAAAAATGCCAGAGAAGCGCATGATCAGAAGTTCCAGCTGCTGTACAAGAAGGACAAGGAGCTCGATATGGCCATGCAGCATTTGTCGAGGATCATCGGCAGGTCGGTCCACACGATCGAAAGCTTCGACAACTCCCATATCCAGGGAACGAACAATGTGTCGGCGCTGGTCGTGTTCGAAGACGGGCGTCCGAACAAGGCCCAGTACCGGCATTATCAGCTGGGCGAATACCGCTCGGATATCGATTCGATGAAAGAGGTCGTATACCGGCGCTATTTCCGGCTGCTGCGCGAAGGCAAGCCGATGCCCGACGTGCTGATCGTCGATGGCGGCGCGGCCCAGATCAATGCGGCAAAAAGCGTGCGCGACGAGCTGATGCTCGATCTGCCGATCGCGGGGCTTGTCAAGGATGAGCGCCATTCGACAAGGGCGCTGATGCTCGAGGATCTCGAGGAAGTTCCGCTGAACAAGGAGGATCCGCTGTTTTTCATGCTGACAAGGCTTCAGGACGAGGTCCATCGTTTTGCCATCGATTATCACCGCAAGCTGCGAAGCAAAGGAATGACAAGATCGATCCTGGACGAGGTGAGCGGCATCGGGGATGTGCGCAAGAAAGAGATCATGAAGCATTTTAAATCGATGAAGGCGCTCAAGGAAGCCACGATAGAACAGATCGGGGAAGTGGTGCCGCTCGATGTGGCCAGACGCTTATACGACCGATTGCATCCGGCGGACTAGGTAAGGTATAATTTTGCTATGAAAATGGAAAAGAAAACGCTGGCCTACAGGCTCTCGCTCATCGCTCTTTGTTTCGTGGTGGCGGTGATCTGTCTGAAGCGGATGAACGAAACGTATGATCCTCTGGCCCGCTATCCGTATGCGGATGCGTCGAACCGGGAAAAAATACTGAACAATCTCAATGAAAAGGAAATTGATTATATGATCACGCAGCAGCTGCGTCCTGAGGAATATATGGAATTTATCGGGCTGCCGGATTTTTCGATCTACAATACGCTGTATTATACGCAGGCGAAGGACACGCAGAATACGTCGGATGAATATATCGTGAATTTCGTGAACAAATACCGCTCGCGCTTTTCGCTCGATTCGCTGAAAATGTATCTGACCAATTATTCCTATGCCGACCTGACTTCCTTTTTCGAAAACGAACAGGTGATGCATCAGAACATGCAGCTCGTGCAGGATCCGCGATACATGTACCTGGTCCTGAACCAGAACCGTTCGGTGTATCACTACGTGCCGGATGATCTGTACAGCCAGAACGGGGTGCTTGTAAAAAAGGAAGCGGCAGCCAGCCTGAAAAATATGTTCGATGATTTCAATAAGACGTTCGAGGGGCAGTGGCTTTCTGTGGAGGAAGGCTATCTGAACTACGAACAGGTGGTGACCAAATATCTGCAGGCGCAGGATGTGTTCGGGGACGATGTCGATGAATACATGCTTCCGGGCGGTTCGAACGAGCAGCAGCTCGGCTATACGGTAGCGTTCGAAGGACACAGCAAGTGGAACGAGGCAGTCGCAAAAGAGAAGTGCTATATCGATCATTATTACGGCATCGTCGAGGAGGAACTGGACGAAAACGAGAGGGAAAAGATCGAATGGATCAGGAACAACGCCTGGCGCTACGGCTTCACGGTCCGTTATCCGCAGGGCAAGGAAGCGGTGACCGCTCACTATTATCAGCCTTATCTTGTCCGCTATGTCGGCCGCGAACAGGCAAAAAGAATGTATGAGAACAATTTGACAATGGAGGAAATGGACTTTGGAAAGGAGCAGTCAAATGGATAAAAAAAGATACAAGGTCGTTGTCGTTTCGGATTCGCACGGCACTTCGCAGCTCGTCAAGGATATAGAAATGTGGAACGCGGATGCCGATCTTTTCATTCACTGCGGCGATCTCGAAGACGATCCGAACCTTTTCGACAAATGGATTTTCGTGCGCGGCAACAACGATTTTTTTCCTGGAGGAAATATGAAGGATGAACGGATCATCCGGATCGGGGAACACCGCATTTATGTGACCCATTCGCACCGATGCTCCTATGCCGGAAGAGAACGCCAGCTTTCACGCATCGCGCTGCAGAACGGCTGCGATATCGTGTGCTTCGGTCATACGCACTGTTCCGAGATCTGCCGGGAAAACGGGGTGCTGCTCGTCAATCCGGGAAGCACCTGGTCACCTCGCGACGGCAAGGAACCAAGCTATGCCATCCTGTATCTGGAAGGTCTGCAGACGGAGGCCGAACTTGTCTTCGAACCGGACTGGCCTTTGACCCCGAAAGAAGAGCCTGTCAGAAAACACCGGTTCTTTCATTTCTGATATGAAATACTTGTACACGACGATCGAAGGCCTGGATGATCTTCTCATCGAAGTCGAAGAGGGGAAACTGAGCGCAATTCGTTTTCGGGGCGATGAAAGCGCGCAGACCATCCGGGGCCAGGCCGATCCTGTGCTGCAGAAAACAGCACAATGGCTCGATGCGTATTTTGCCGGAAAAAGGCCAAAAAATGAAGTCATGGATGAGATCAGCGCCACGCCATTCCAGAAAAAAGTGTGGAGCGCGGCGTGCACGATCCCGTACGGAACCACATGGACGTATGAGCAGCTGGCCGCTCATCTGGGCATGAGCAAAGGCGCACGGGCAGTAGGAAACGCATTAGGGGCCAATCCGCTGTGCCTGCTCGTTCCATGTCATCGGGTCATCAGAAAGGATGGTTCGTATGCCGGATACAACGGCGGCATAGAGAATAAGAGGGCTTTGCTGGAATTTGAGAAAAAGACAGTTTTGAAGTAAAATTTCTGAAGGATGATAAGCTGATAGCATTTGCTATTGGCTTTTTTTCTGTAAAAGTAAATTAAAAAGCGATCGAAAAAGAGCACATGAAAGAATTCTGTACCTATTGTCTTTCGTTTATAAGATAAAGTGTTACAGATTTAAATTCATTTATTAATGGCGGTGCTGTTATAAATAATTCCATAGATTCCAGTCTCAAACTAAATAGTACTGGCTATGCATCTAAAATTAACTTGGAGATTTTTATTATGAGATCTAATTGGGCATCGGAAGCCGAATTGCAGATATCAGATAATCTTTTATCGACGTAATTATTATTGATCGTAGAAACACCAGAAATAATCGTGGTTAGATCCGTATCAAGTTCATTAGCTAAAACAGCAATGGTTTCCAATGTTGGAGAGGATTTTCCATTTTCAATTTTTGATAAATAAAAGGGTGTAATTTGTGCTTTTTCCGCTAATTCTTCTTGAGTTAACTTTAATTCTTTTCTTCTATTTCTTATTCTTGTTCCAATAAGTTTATAGTCAATAATTGTATGCAAATCCCATCCCTCCAATCTAATAGTAATCATAAATTAAATGATAAAATCATCACATAAACTAATGGAACATATTGAACCAATGGTTCAATAATGCTATTCTTTTTTTAGATAACTTGAAGGAGGAAAGAGATTGTGAGGAGGAAAGAGAGGATATGTTCGAAGTGCGGACAGAAATTATCTAAAGGTGATAAGTTTTGCGAAAAATGCGGAACACCAGTACAAGACCAAACAAACCCTGTTCCATGGAAAAAAATCGGAATTGTTGCGGGAATTGTCTTTTTAATCATTTTGATAATAGGATTGATTGCGCCGGATCAAGCTCAAACTTATGAATTGGAAGCTGATGAAATGGGCAAAATATTGTATGACCATGAAATAGCTAAGAAGCATTATGGTGATACCTACATTGTTCATGGATATTATTTCAACGATGATAAGGAGGATGAATTATCAAAAGAAAGCGATTTACATACTTTATATGCCGATATGGAAAATGATTATTTGACGGTTTTTAAAACAGAAGATGACAGCAAATTAAAAGATTTAGGTATGGGAAGCGAAGTGATCATAACTGGAGTTCTGAATGATGATGATGGTCTGGACATATTATACGTGGATCAGATCGAAGTAAAAAAGAAGAATAAAATAGATCAATCTAGCAATGATGCCGATGAAGAAAGCCAAAAAGAAAAGAAAGAAACTCAGTCAAGCGATGATACTGAGAAGGCTAAAAAAGAAAAGAAAGAAACCCAGTCAAGCAATAATACGGAGAAGGACAAAAAAGAAGAGAAAGAATCGCCATCAAATGATGATGTTATGGAAGGAAGCACAATTACAGTGGACGAATTATTAAATGATCCCGAAAAATACGCTGGGAAAAAAATGAAAATAAAAGGAATGATTCCCCAAGCATTATTTATGACTTCCGATGGCAGAGAGATTCCGGTTATTAATGACGATACTTTGCAAAAATGGGTCGAAATAAAAGGAGGAACCCCAAACTTTGGCGGATGCGCCGGAATTGTTACTGGAACGATCATTCTAGATAACGGAGTCCCTATTATTAATGCGAGCGCATATGAATCAATTGGCAGTACATATTCAGCTACAACGAATAATCCAATGGGCGATAACGATGCCTACGATTTTACAACATATATCGTAAATTATGATATGACAGTAAGACGTTCCTATTCATTGGACGAACCTAAAGTGGGATCTTTAAAAACAGGCGACATTGTAGATATCACAGACATTAAAGGTGGGTTATATGGAACCATATGGGGGAAAATAGGTCCGGATGCATGGGTATGTATTGAGGATGGGGATTATAACTATTTATCAGAGTATTAGGATAAAAAAGGTGAAATATGTTTTGTACAAAATGTGGGGAACAAATTAAAGACAATTCAAACTTTTGTCCTTTTTGTGGAAACAAAGTCGGAAATACGGATAAATTCCAGAAGCCAGAGAAAGAGTCAACTATTTTAAGCCATGATAACGCAAAAGATGAAAGCAATAAAAACCGTTCTTTTGGATCCTATGCAACAGAATCAATATATGAACAGCAACTTAAATTAAAAGCCGATAAAGAAGAGAAAGTAGATAATATTGAAGGCTTTATTGCAATCATTTTAGCTATTATCTGGATGGTAAAAAGCGGTATTACTTTACAATTCGATATTTTGACTGCATGCACCTGCATAGTTGTAGGTGCAATTGTTGAAATAGTTCTTATTCCGCTTGCGAAGATATATAAAAAAAATGCCGGAATATATAAAGCAAAAGATAAACTTGATAAATATCGAAGCATGAAAGGTACATGTGATGAACAAGTTTTGATACAAACCATTGAAATTGGATCGGTAATGGAGGAGAGACAAGGTAAAGGATTATTATATTTTCTAGTATGCGTTCTTATCATAATTATAATTTTTTCATTTTTGTAGAAAGATGCTTATTGATAATTGGAACTGTTATTTATATTTTAACTAAAATTGGTGTGTTTACACACGCTGGCCTGATCGTTAATCATGGAAATGATTTTATTTGCGGATATATATATTCAGTTATTTAGTTGCGTTTCTATATCAATTAATCTTAAGAAATAAAATCAGCATCGGATTTTTGCTATTAGCGATACTGATTGCATCGTGGTACTGGGAAATAATTTATCCAATTTTCGATAAAGAATCTATATCAGACTTTTATGATTTCATTGCATACATAATGGGCTTTACTTTGTATGCAGTTATTAATGAATTGAGAATATTCAAAATTGAATTAGTTAAAAGGAGAAACAAAATGTATTGTAAGAAATGTGGAAATGAGATAGAAGAAGGACAATTGTTTTGCTCATCTTGCGGTAATAGAATCAAGTCAACTTTTGAAGTAAAAAAGGAAGATAGTGATTCAAAAGAAATCAATGATTCTGATGGCGTATCAAAAGAAAAAGTTTTTGAAATACCTGCAAATGTATATATGAGCCGGCATATGAGAAACTTTAATACAATAGTTACTATAAAAAACAAAAATGTAAAAATAGAATCATTGAATTATACTTTCAAAAAAGGAAAGCCTGAAGTTATTAGATTTACTATTGATGAAATTGAAAGCATCAAATATAAAACATCTTTGGTTATGGATTGGATGACAAAGCTTCGTTTTTGTGCATCTGCGCTCTGTTTTCTATTAGGATTTGTGTTACCTCCAGCGTTCTTATTTGCTTTGCTTTTGTTGGGTATGAATTATTTCATGGCTATGGGAAGAACTTTGACAATTAAATTAAAAAGCGGAACAGAATTGAAGATTTTTTATAATTCTAAAAAGCAAACATATGAATTATTTGATGCATTGACTTGATCACGATATGAAATATCAATGTCTATATCCAGGAAGGGAAAGAGAAAATGAAAAAAATAATTAAATTGTTCATAGGATTTATGGTTATAAGTGCGATGATAGGTATCGTTTTGGCATCCTGTGATTCGAATGATTCACCAATAGATAAAACAAGTTCGATAAAAAAAATAGAGGAAATAACAGAAAAGGAAACTTTGGAAGATGAAGACATAATATCGTTTCACAAAGAAAGTGATGATTTGTCTTGGGAGGTCGTATATTCAGAAGAAAATGAATTTGTAAGAATATATGATGATAGAATTAATGATATTTTTATCAATATATATGGTTTTTCACCGTTTGAATCCGATTCTTATATAGGATATGATTTTGATGATAACTGCTTCAGGGTTTATTTTGATTATCCAGAATTGATAGAAGATGTTTACATACTTGATTATAATGTTCAAGAAGATGAATATACAGCTACACTCGTTGCGAAAGGACATTATTATTTTACGGATGAATATCTTCAAGAACTTGAAAAAAACCATTTAAAAGATATATTCAATGAAGATTTATATGCATTTAAAAAAGATTTAAAGAATAATGGAATCTCATATGAGGATATTGCTTCATTAACTTATTCAGATGTAAAATAGAAGGGCTTCATCGGTCTTTCATAGAGTTGACTAATAAACACATTAAACTGAGGAAGGGGTATATAAATGCCTTCCTTTTTTACTTTGACTAGGCGAAATTTATTCTGAAAAATAATATTATAGAATGGATGAATATGAATTCATATGATAGATTAGTAGTTGATGAAAATATGAATTTATAAATCTCTATATCTATATTAGAAAATATTTTAAAAGCGGGATCTATAATTATTTTCATAGATGAAAATGCATATGTTACAAAATTTGCAGCAAATGGAATTAATGCAAAAGCTGCTTAGATCATAGCAGATGTGCTGATCATAAAAAAAACTCTTATCAAGATCCTTGGTTTAAAGGACTTTGTAAGAGGTTCATAAAAAATAAGCAAAAAAAATGGCGTCCTTGGAGGGATTCGAACCCCCGACCGTGCGCTTAGAAGGCGCATGCTCTATCCAACTGAGCTACAAGGACAACACAGATATTATATAAGAAGCGATACATTATTTCAAGAGAAAATACAGGAGAAAAGTTTATGGCTGAAAATGAAAGGGAAGGGTATCAGTTTATTGGCTGGTATATTGATCCGCAATATACAAAAAGAATCAATCCGGGAGGCAAGCTTCCCGGCGCAGTGACTTTATATGATAAATGGGTACCGATCATTTATCCGGTCCGCTACCAGTGCAACGGCGGCATTAATTCGCGCCGGAACCCCCGCTATGTCAGCGTGGAGACGGGCGTAAAAAAACTGTATCCTCCCCAGAAAAAAGGAATGCGTTTTGTCGGCTGGAGCCTGGACGGGAAACTGATCGAATATCTTCCGCCAAGGATCACAAGACCGATCACGCTCGAGGCGCAGTTTCGCGAACTGTGCACCGTTCGTTTCGAATCGAACGGCGGAGGACGGATCCCGGATAAAACGACCGATGAATTCGGCATGATCGAGCTGTTCCGCCCGCCTATGCGAATGGGCTATGAGTTTGCCGGATGGTATCTGGACGAGAATCTGACCTTTCCTTTCGAATTTGATATGCAGGTCAATGAGTCGATGACACTGTATGCCAAATGGAACGTCAAAATGTATGATATCCGCTACCATGTCGATGGCGGGGTGTCGAGTCGCATGAATCCGAAACAGTATTCGTATTTTGATCAGGATATCGTTCTGGCTCCGGCAAGAAAGAAAGGGTACCGTTTTACGGGCTGGTTCGATGCCAGAGGAAATGCGCTCAATCATATCCGTCATCATTCGATCGGGGACAAGGAATTTTTTGCCCGCTTCGAAAAAGAGGAGACAGGCGAGTGAATACATCCATCCGCGATCGAGACGGGAAAGCTCATCTTGAGACGTTTTGGAAAAGAGGATATCGATGCATTCTTCGATATTTTTTCCGATCCCGAGTTCAATACGTATCTGCCGTGGTTTCCGCTCAAAAACAAAGAAGAAATGATGCCATTCATGGAGGAGAAGTATTTGAGCAAATACCGCCAGCCGCAAAGCTGCCATTATGCGATCTGCCTGAAAACGGATAAGTCTAGGCATGATCTACCGCTATTCTTATGCAGAACACTGGCAGCCAAAAAATAAACTTGTCGTATTCAGGATGTATCAGCTGGACCTGAACGATTCTGTAAACCGGACCTATGAGAAATACAAAGAGCAGGCGCTTGCCTGGTTTGTCGAAACCGAGATATGAAAAAAGATAGAGCCGAAAAAACTCTATCTTTTCTTTATCTTTTTTTACCAGCTTCCGCCGCTTCCGCCTCCGTTGAAGCTTCCTCCGCCGCCGCTGAATCCGCCACCAAAAGAGCCGCCGCCCGAAAAATCATCAAAATGATCGTGGCGGTCATGCAGATCCGAATGGATCGAAGAACCTGTCGTTACGAGCATCCGGAAATAGAAACGCATATTTTTTTCGTTCCGGGCCGCCGTGTTGGGCTGGCCGCACACCACAATATAAAACATGCGGATCGATCCATCCATTTTCTTCAGCGTAATTGTCGCTTTGCCCGCCTTTTTCGCCGTGATAAGACCGAGCGGGCTGACCTCGGCAACGTCAGGATGATTGGAACGGATCGAAAGCACACCGCTTTCCAGATCGCAGTTTTCGTCATGGAGCTGCATCGTCGAACCCGGACCGAGCCGGATCTTCTTTTTGTTCAGGAATACGAACGCTCCGATCACGATACCAAGCACGAGCGCAAAGACAATGCCCAGAACAAGCAGGACCAGACCCGTCTCGTCTTCCTGCGAGGATGCGCGTTCGAGCTCTCCGGCATCGATGCCGTTTTCGATCGCGTCGATCGTATGCACATACAGATCCTTCACACCTCGGGAATAATCGCCTTCCCGGAACGCCGGGACCAGGTAATTGTCCAGCAGATGCGAAGTGTAGATATCGGTCAGTGTGCCCTGGATCCCGCTGCCGGTCGCCATGAAATACTCGCGGTCCTCTTCGCTGATCAGGATCACTACGCCATTGTCAAGATCTTCGTCTCCGACCCCGTTGTGATTTCCCAGGTCGGCCGCGCTCTTCATGATGTCTTTTCCATCCAGGGAATCGACAGTGACCACGATGATCTGCGAACCGCTCTGCTCGTCAAAGCTGCGTCCGAGCGCATTGAGCTCTTCCTCGGTCGGATCGTCGATCATATCCGCATAGTCGTTGATATAATCGCGGATACGGATATCCTCCTCGGCACGGACCGGCGCATATAGAAGAAAGAGTCCGGCAGCTACCGAACTCAAAAATTTCAGTCCCTTTCTTCTTTTCATATTAATCGAACTTTACTGTCGGCGCATTCTGGGCAGCCGTGGACGCTTCGAACTTGTCCTTCTGCGAGAAGCCGAACAGGCCCGCCGCAATATTGTGAGGGAAGGAGCGGATATACACATTGTATTCCTGCACGTCTTCATTGTACTGTTCGCGCGCATACGAGATCCGGTTTTCGATTCCTTCCACGCTCGTCATAAAATCTTTCATCAAGTCTGTGGATTTCAGTTCCGGATACGCCTCGACAGCCACGTTGATATCACGAAGCATCTGCGAGCTGGCCGCATCCGCGTTTTCGAGATCCTGCAGCGAAGCGTTGTTCTCGATCGTCATGTTGCCGTCGGCATCCATGCTGATCCCCGGCGTATTCGAACGCAGGGCCGCGATATCTTTATAAATATCGTCCTCCTGGTTCATAGCACCCTGAACAGCCGGCATCAGCTCGTTGATCTTGTCGAGCCTTGACTGCAGCTGCGTCTGAATGTTGGACTGAGCAGTCGTGACCTGCTCGTCATACCCTACCATGGTGTTGTACGGGCCCACTACAGAAATTCCTGCAGCAAGCACGATCACCAGTATGATGATGAGCGCAGTCGCCCATCCTGGAAATTTTCGTTTGTTCATTTTTCTTTTACCTTTCTTGCGTTTTTACCAGCTTCCGCCGCTTCCGCCTCCGCGGAAACCTCCGCCTCCGCCGGAAAAGCCTCCGCCCGAGCTGTGTCCGCCAAAACCGCCGCCGCCAAACGGATTGCCCGAATGCCTGCGGCCGCCGCGCCCCATCATGCTGCCCCACATCATCGCGTCAAAGAGATCGGGATCCCTTCGCCGGCGGGTGCCCCCCGAACGGGAAACGATGACCCTGTATTTGTAGCGGGTGCCGCTCCTGAGATCCTGGACCGAAACGGTCGTTTCGCCGGTTTTCTTTGCGCTGATCACTCCCATCGGGGTGATGGACGCGATCTCCGGATCCGCACTGCCGACAACCACCGTATCCGTTTCGAAATGGATGCCGGGGATCGTGAGCGAATATCTCTGGTTCGGCCGCAGATGCAGCGTGGAAGAGGAAGCCCCTTTATTCGGCCGGCGCATCAGGAACACAGCCGAAAGCACAAGGATCGTGGCGACAAGGATAAAGCCCGACAGGGAAGAGAATCCTTCATCCTGCATGTCTTCATAAGCCGGTTCCTGGTATGTCGAGCCGTTCTGGTCCAGATCGGCTCCATACGCATCCGCGATATGCGCAACCGTATGGACATACAGATCATTGAGTCCCTGATCGTAATTTCCCTGACGGAAAGCGGGAACGAGATAATCCTGCTGCAGATGTTCGCAGTCGATATCGGTCAGATCGCCTTCCAGTCCGCTTCCTACAGCCATGAAACGCTGCTTGTCGTCGATACTCACAAGGATCAGGACCCCATTGTCTTTTTCGCCGCTGCCAAGCTGCGCTTTGTTGGCCGTATCCGTAGCGACCTTCATGGCATCCGCGCCATGAAGAGAGTCTGTCGTGACAATGACCACCTGCGCTCCCGTCTCGGATTCCAGCTGGCGTCCCAGAGCATCGAGCTCTTCCTTTGTGCCGCTGCTCATGATACCCGCATAATCGTTGACATAATCGCTCACGGGCAACGCTTCATCTTTTGCGTACAGCGTCGTTGAACGGAATAAAAGCGATAAGAGGATAAAGAAAGAGCAGACAAATGCGTTTGCTTTATTCACCATATTTCTTTTATGTCCTTTCGGGCAGATTATACCATGTATGAATCTTTAAACACAATTGCAATCAACGGCTCATGCCCGATGAAATCCCTATTTTGAACAAACTCTGTTCGTTGCACCTGAGCACTCAGTATGTTATAATGCTAAAGTACGCAAGGAGGAACTGTGAACCCGTATTACAAGTCATTGACAGAGGATATCGAAGCTCTGATGGGCAGCGGCCGCTACAAGGAAGCAAAACGGATCATTCAGGAGGAACTCAGCGTTCCTTATGTCGAACGGGATGCGGAACAGGCGCTGCGCAGGATGGACGATATGTGCTCTTTACACATCGAAGAAACGGTGGAAGGAAAAAATTTCGAACTGAGCAAGCTGATCGAGGGAAACGAGCTGCAGAAGGAAAAAGCGGTATCGCTTCTTCTGGAAATGAATCTGCGCAAAGCGCACTACGAAGTGCAGAAGCTTCTGGACAGCAGCCTGCTCGAGGAATTCAAGGGCGAGCTGATCGAAGCGCTGATGGAACAGAAGATCGATGATCCATACCATATCGTCAAGGATGGTCTGGACATCACCTTTGTGCCGAGCACGATCCTGCCGGCCCAAAACGATCCGTCGGTGCAGGAGGCAAGACAGCTGTTCGATACGTGGTTCATGAGCTCAAATCCTTCATTATACAATTTCTGCATGCGTCTTCTTGAACAGGAGATCTATGAGATCCGGCCGTTCGATCTGTCCGAGATCGACGGACTGGTCCTGGCAAAAAGCATTGTCAGGCTCGTTTACGAAGCAATGCAGCAGGAAGAGGAACTGGATCGTTTCCTGAAAGCGAACGGTCTGGAACAGACAGCGGACTACACATTAGCAATTGAAAAGCGAGGAGATAACCATGAAATGTAGCTGGACTTTAGACAAAGACTCAACAGGGATCCTGACTGTTGAAGTAGAAGGTGAAGTTTGGGAAAAGGCCCAAAAGAAAACTTTCAATAAATTGAAAGCCGGATTAAATGTAAAAGGATTCCGTAAAGGACAGATCCCGGATCAGATGGCTAAAAAATACATCGGAAAGGATCACATCTGCGCTGTAGCAGTCGATGAAGTAGCCAATGAAGCCCTTCAGGAAGGGATCAAGGAATTCAAGCTCGATCTTGTAGCGCGTCCTTCCCTGGATGTAAAGGAGATCGACGAGAAAAAAGCGGTTCTCGAATTTACATGCACAGTTTCCCCGGAAGTAAAGCTCGGCGATTATGAAGCCATCCGTGTAAAGAAGGAACCGGTCGAAGTCACACAGGAGGAAATCGACGCGGAAGTAAAACGCATCCAGGACCGCTATGCGGACTGGGTCGTACGCGAAGAGGAAGATCCGGCCCAGATCGGCGATCAGGTAACGATCGACTTTGTCGGCGAAAAAGACGGTGTTCCGTTTGAAGGCGGCGCAGGAAACGATTATCCGCTCGTGCTTGGATCGAATACATTCATTCCAGGCTTCGAAGACCAGCTGGTCGGTGTAAAGGCCGGGGACGAAAAAGATATCGAAGTGACATTCCCTGAAGATTATCAGGCAGCCGATCTTGCCGGACAGGCTGTTATCTTCAAGGTGAAGGTCCATGATGTAAAATACAAGGAACTGCCGGAAGTAAACGACGAGCTCATCAAAAACATGAAGCGCGACGGTGTCGAAACCGTAGAAAAATTCATCGAGGAATCGAAGAAAGAACTGCAGGCACGCAAAGAGCAGCAGGCTGAGGAAAAATTCACGAACGATGTGATCGCCCAGGCCGTGGACGGCGCAATCGTTGACATCCCACCTGTGATGATTGATAATGAAGTCAACCGCATGTACCAGCAGTTTGAACAGAGAATGCAGTCATCAGGATTCACGGCACAGCAGTTCTTGGAAGCCACCCATCAGAGCGTGGAGGATATCAAGAACCAGATGCGCAACGAAGCGGCAAGCCGCGTCAAGACAACGCTTGTTCTCGAAGCCATCGCCAATGCACGGGATATCAAGATCAGTGAAAGCGAGATCGAAGAGCAGTACAAGCTCATGGCCGATATGTACAACATGCCGGCAGAACAGATCAAAGCGATCATCGTTCCGGAAAATATCGAATACGATCTGAAACAGCAGAAAGCAGTCGATTATCTGAAGGAAACAGCACAATCTGAATAATTAACGAAAAAGGCGCGATGCGTCTTTTTTCGCTAAGACCGAAAAGAAAAGGAGAGGTTGCATGAGCGAAAAAATTTATCCCCTGATCTGCACAAGAGGCGTCATCCTCTTTCCGGACCAGGAAATCGTTATAGATGTAGGAAGGGAACAGTCTTTAAAAGCAATTGACAACGCCCAGGATAACTATGAGGATCAGATCGTCTTATTTTCCCAGCTGAAAATGGACCAGGAAGATCCGAAAGAAGCGGATATCTACAAAGTCGGGATCCTGTGCGAGATCCGGCACGTCCGTCGTTTTGACAAGTTCCTGCGCGTCAAGTTCAAAGGAATCGAACGTGTGGAACTGAAACAGTGGATCGACGGATCCCTGTCCGAAATGGCACAGGTCGAAATGATGCCAAGCGTCCGCCAGGACGAAACCGAAGAAAGCGCCCTGGTGCGCATGGTCGCCAGCGCATTCGAACAAATGCATCCGGGAGAACGGTTCGTATCCAAGGACCTGATGATCGAACTGTCCAAAGGGGTCGGAGCCGACGCATTGAGCGACAAGGCCGCCGCCGCCTTCCCGCTGACAACAGAACGCAAGCAGCAGTATCTCGAGACCCCGGGCATCAATGACCGCCTGATCATGCTTCTGCAGGATTTCGAAAAGGAAAAGAAGCTCTCGGAAGTGGAAAAAAAGATCAACGACACCGTAAAAGAACGGATCGATCAGGGACAGAAAGACTACTATTTGCGGGAAAAGATGCACGCCATCAAGGAAGAGCTCGGCGATATCGTCGAAACCGACAAGGACGCCGACTCGATCCGGCGCCGTCTGGAGGAGAATCCGTATCCGCAGTATATCAAGGATAAGGTCAAAGAAGAGCTTGTACGTTATGAGACCTTGCCGCAGGCAAGCGGGGAGACCGGCGTCATCAAAACGTATATCGACTGGCTGATGGATCTGCCATGGTGGCAGACGACCGAAGACAGCGAAGACCTCGAGGACGCCCAGAAGATCCTCGACGAAGATCATTACGGCCTCACCAAGGTGAAAGAGCGGATCATGGAATATCTGGCCGTCAAGCAGATGACCAATTCGCTCAAAGCGCCGATCATCTGCCTTGTCGGCCCTCCAGGAGTCGGGAAAACGTCCCTGGCCAGAAGCGTGGCACGAGCGCTCGACCGCCATTTTGTCAAAATGTCGCTTGGCGGCGTACGCGACGAAGCCGAGATCCGCGGCCACCGCAGAACGTATCTGGGCGCCTTGCCAGGACGCATCATTCAGGGCATGAAAAAAGCCGGCGTCATCAATCCGGTCTTCCTCATCGACGAGATCGACAAGATGGCGTCCGATTATAAAGGGGATCCGAGCAGCGCGATGCTCGAGGTTCTTGATCCGGAACAGAACAGCATGTTCTCCGATCACTACATCGAAGAGCCGTATGATCTTTCAAAAGTGCTCTTTATCGCGACAGCCAACTATCTGGAAAATATCCCGCCCGCTCTGCAGGACCGTCTCGAGATCATCCAGCTGAGCTCCTATACCGATATCGAAAAGGTCAATATTGCCAGAGAACACCTGCTGCCAAAACAGAGGAAGGAAAACGGCCTCAAGGACGGACAGCTCACCATTGACGACGACATGCTGCTGTACCTGGTACGCTATTATACTCGCGAAGCCGGTGTGCGTCAGCTCGAGCGGACGATCGCAAGCATCTGCCGAAAGAGCGTGCTCGCCATCCTGAAAGACAAGAAGGAAGCCATCGTGCTCGACAAAAAGCTCGTTCACGAATGGCTCGGCAATGAAAAAGTCGATTACGGCAAAAAGGAAAAAGAAGATCAGATCGGAACGGTGACCGGACTGGCCTACACTTCCTTTGGCGGCGATATCCTTCAGATCGAAGCCAATCGTTTCGAAGGAAAAGGCAATCTGATCCTGACCGGACAGCTTGGCGATGTCATGAAAGAGTCGGCAAGCATCGCCCTCGACTACATTCGCGCCCATGCCAAAGAGTACGGGATCGATCCGAAAGTGTTTGAAAAGACCGATATCCATATCCACGTTCCGGAAGGCGCCGTACCCAAAGACGGGCCAAGCGCCGGCGTCACGATGACAACAGCCCTCGTTTCGTGCCTGTCCGACCGTCCTGTAAAAGCCAATCTGGCCATGACCGGAGAAGTCACGCTGCGAGGCAATGTGCTTCCGATCGGCGGCCTGAAGGAAAAATCCCTGGCCGCTCACCGTTCAGGGATCACGACGATCCTCATCCCGAAAGGAAACGAAAAGGATCTCGAAGAGATCCCGGACGAAGTCAAGGAAGCCGTTCAGTTCATTCCTGTCAGCACGGTAGCCCAGGTGCTCGATCACGCCCTTGTAAAATAATATGAAGAGCGAATTTTTAACGAGCGCCGCTTCAAGAGCGGACTGGCCCGAAAGCGCTCTTCCGGAGATCGTCGTCGTCGGACGAAGCAATGTGGGCAAAAGCTCGTTCATCAACGCGTTCACGAACCGGAAAAACCTGGCCTATGTCGGCAATACGCCCGGAAAGACCCGTCTGATCAATTTCTTTACGATCGACGGCTGCTGGACCCTGGTCGACGTGCCCGGGTACGGGTATGCAAAAATGTCGAAAGGACAGCTCGAAAAGCTCGGGAAGATGATGGACGACTATTTCCTGAACCGGAAAAACATTGCCGGCGTGATCCAGCTGGTGGACGGACGTCATGAACCGACAGCCGACGATCTGGACATGGTCAGCTTTTTCCGCGAAATGAAATATCCGATCATCGTGGCAGCGACCAAGATCGACAAGGTGCCGAAGACAAAACGGATCGCCGCCATGAAGAAGATCGCGCAGAAGCTGCAGCTTCCGCTCAAAAGCATCTGCCCGGTCAGCAGCGTGGAAAAAACCGGTTTTGACAAGGTGGAGGAGCTGATCGGCGAAAAGCTCGAACAATACAAAAACAAAGCGAAAGAGGAATCAGCAGATCAAAACTGATCCTCTTTTTTTGCGGAAAAAAATGAGCGAAACTGAAAAAAAAGCGCTTTTTTTTCAAAATTTCGGTTTTTTTGGTTCCATTTTTGAAACTTCCTGCTATGCTAACACTATGATTGGAATTTTAACAGAGAAGGCCAGCGCGGCCAGAAACTTTGAAAAAGCCCTTGGAGGCAAAGAAGGAACCTTCAACGGAGAACAGTACAGGATCACCCACGCAAGAGGACATCTCTATGAGCTGTATGATCCGTATCAGCTCGTTGACGAGGAACTTCAGAAAAAATATAAATCGTGGAATACGAAAAACCTTCCATGGAAACGCGAGGATTTCCGGTGGAAGAAAAAGCAGACAAAAGACGCATCGGATATTTTGAAAACGATCAAAAGCGATCTGAAAGGCTGTGATGAGCTCGTCATCGCAACCGACGATGATCCGTCCGGGGAAGGAGAGCTGCTCGCATGGGAAATTATCGACGGACTGTCGCTCAAGCCAGAAAAGATCACCCGAATGTATTTTGTCGACGAAAGCAGGAATTCGATCCAGAAAGCGTTCAAAGAACGCAAGCTTCTCGATCGGGAAATGGATAAGGACCTTGATTACGTCAAAGCCGATTTCCGCTCCAAATGGGATTATTTATCCATGCAGTTCACCCGGATCGCGACCGCCAATGGCGACGGCAAGTCCGTGCTCCGCCAGGGACGGCTCAAATCCGCCATGGTCAAGATGGTCGGCGATCAGCTCAAAAAAGTGGACAGCTACAAAAAGGAACCGTTTTATGAACTGCGTTTCAAGGACGAAAACGGCAACATGTATATCAATAAAAAAGGGAAGCGTTTCAAGACGCCGGAAGAAGTCGACATCGATCTCGAATCGAGCCCGGTCATCGTCGATTCGACGACCCTGAAAAAGACCCCGCCGCCAAAACTGCTCGATCTGGCCGGCCTTTCGGCCCAGCTGTCCACAAGAGGACTCAAGGCAAGGACCGTCCTTTCCACCTATCAGAAAATGTATGAAGATCAGGTCGTCAGCTACCCGCGTACCGAGGACAAGACCATCACGCCCGAACAGTTCGAAGAGCTGCTGCCGCTCGCCGATCAGATCGCCCAGGTCGTCGGGATCGATCCGTCGCTTCTGACCTATAGAAAACGGCGCGCCTCCCATGTCAAGGCGCAGGGCGCGCATGGCGCCAACCGTCCCGGGCCCCGCGTCCCTGAAGATCTTTCCGATCTGAAAAAATACGGACCCGGAGCCGACAAGATCTACACGCTTCTGGCAAAGAACTTCCTGGCCATGCTGGCCCCCGATTATGAATACGAGCAGCAGAAAGGCCATCTTGAAAAATATCCGGATTATAAAGCGGTGACCGATATCCCGAAATTCCGGGGCTGGAAAGCCGTGTACAATGTCAGCGAGTCCGAGGAGGAAGAAGCGACGAACAAAAAGCTCGGAAAAAACGCCGATCCGTTCGCGTATGAGGGATTCCCGCCAAAACCAGCCGCCCCGACCATGAAATGGCTCATGAAACAGCTCGCCAAACATGAAGTAGGGACCGGTGCCACGCGGACAAGCATCTATGCGGACGTGACGAACGCCAACACCCGCTTCCCGCTGCTTGTCGAAACGAGAGGAAAGCTCTCCATGAGCGAATTCGGCAATATTTCGTATCAGCTTCTTCCAGGGACGAATATCGGCAATCTGGAAATGACCGAACAGCTTGTCAAACAGATGCAGGCAGTCGGCGAAGGAAAAGCCGATCCGAACGAATTTCTCGACCAGATGGAAAAGCTCGTGATGGAAGATATGGAAGTCATGAAGGAAAACGGAAAGAAGATCGTTCATAAAACGTACGAACGCAATCCGGACGACTACGTCAAGACAACGATCGACGGCAAGGAGATCGAATTCAAGAAGGAATTTTCCGGCACCGTTTTCACCCCGGAACAGATCGAGGCGCTCAAAAACGGCGAGACGATCGAAGTCCAGTTCAAGACAAAAATGGGACAGGAAGTCAAAGCCAGGGGAAAGCTGGAAGAACAGAAATTCAAGAACCGCAAGTTCTGGGGATTCAAGCCCGAAGAATATTTTGATCTGGACGGCAACCCCGTAAAAGACGAAACCGAATATGTGGAATGCGAATGGAACGGCAACAAGGTGAAATTCAAACGGGTATTCGGCCAGCACCGCTTCACCGATGAAGAAGTTGCCGATCTGGTCGCCGGCAGACAGATCGAAACCGTATTCACTTCGAAAAAAGGAAAACCGTTCAAGGCAAAAGGCTGTCTGCAGGAACAGGTGTTCCGCGGCCACAAGTTCTTCGGCTTCAAGATCGAGGAATTTATCAAGGAACCGAAAGCGAAGAAAGAAAATAAGCAATAAGAAAGCACCCATCCGTTTGATCCGATCGATCAAAGGGCAGGTGCTTTTTTTTCAGCTAGCCGATGTTTTCCAGATCCTCCATCCAGAGCGACCGGTCCGCGTCGCTTGGCATGCGCCAGTCTCCGCGCGGCGAAAACGAGATCGAACCGACCTTGACCCCGTCCGGCATGCAGTTGCGCTTGAACTGCTGCGCAAAGAAGCGGCGGTAGAACGTGTGGATCGCGCTGACGATCGTTTCTTTCTCTACATGAGGAAAAGCGAGGCGGCACAACGCATAGATCTTGAGCGGACGCTCGTGAAAGCGCAGCATATGATACAGGAAAAAGTCGTGCAGATCATAGCTGCCAAGCACTTCTTCTGTTTTCTGGACGATGACACCATCCGGATCGGGTGGAAGCAGTTCCGGAGAAACGGGCGTATCGCAGATATCAAGCAGCACCGTCGCAAGATCCGTATTACCGTCGCGCTGCGCCTTGATCGCTTCGCTTTCCACGATATAGCGCACCAGCGTTTTCGGGACCGAAGCGTTGACCGCATACATGGACATATGATCGCCGTTGTACGTGCACCACCCAAGCGCCAGCTCCGACAGGTCGCCGGTGCCGACAACGATCCCGTTGTATTGATTGGCCAGATCCATGAGCAGCATCGTCCGGTACCGGGCCTGGGAGTTTTCATACGTAATATCGTGCACGCTCTCATCGTGGGAAATATCCTCGAAATGCTGACGGACACCTTTTGCGATCGGGATCTCGTCCATGCTCGTGTCCAGGATCTCCATGAGCTGCTGCGCATTCGATTTCGTGCGCTTCGTCGTTCCAAAACCCGGCATCGTAATGGCATGGATGCCTTTCGGATCGAGACCGAGCATGTCGTACGCCCGCGAGGCAACGAGCAGGGCCAGCGTGGAATCGAGCCCGCCGCTGATCCCGATGACCACATCGTGGCAGCCGATCTTTTTCAGCCGGGTCGCCAGACCGCAGGCCTGAATGTGAAGGATCTTCTGGCAGCGTTCGATCCGCTGATCGATATCGGACGGAACGAAAGGATACGCATCGATCTTCTGCTTCAGTTCGATCGAATCAAATGGAAGAGATTCGTATTCGACCGTGATGTAGTCGTCAAAGCTTTGTTCTTCCAGGCTCGTTTTGAAATGGATGCGGTCGGTTTTGATATGCTGCAGATCGATCTCGCCGTAGATTACGCTTCGCCCGTCGTACAGCGTGCTCTCGTTCAGGAGCGTTCCATCCTGCGCGATCAGATCATGCCCGCTGAACACAAGGTCCGAACTGCTTTCGTCGCGCCCCGCGCTTGCGTACACATAGCCGCTGTACGTCGCGGCCGACTGATGGACCACAAGCGAACGGCGGTAGGCGTCCTTGGCAATGACTTCATTGGAAGCCGAACAGTTGACAAGGATATTGGCGCCGGCCAGCGCATGATAGGAGCTGACAGGGATCGCGCTCCAGAGATCTTCGCAGATCTCGATCCCGATCCTGGCTCCGGTGCTCAGATCGCTGAAAAGAATATGGTTTCCTGCCGGAACGATCCTGTGATCCAGGATGACCTCATTCGTTTTCAGATCGTCTGCCGGCGAAAACCAGCGCGGCTCGTAGTATTCATTGTATCCCGGGATATGGGACTTGACATAGATGCCGAGGATATCGTGATCGTACATGAAGACCGCGCAGTTGTACAGCGTGTCCTGGATCACGAGCGGAGCGCCGGCCACGCACGCCAGATTGTCAGGCATCTGATCGCACAGGCGGACAAGCTCCTTTTTTACCTGTTCCAGAAGCAGGTCTTCGTAAAACAGATCCTGGCACGTATAGCCTGAAACGGCCAGTTCGGGGAAAACGACGAGCTGCGTGTCCTTGTCGAGCCCTTCCATGATCTTGAGCATGGAGTCGACATTTTTTTTCGGGTTGCCGATCCATACCTCGGGGGAGGCGGTAGCAACCTTGTAGTAGTTAAAACGTTTCATAAATTGCTCCTTTAAAAAAGCCATCTGGATCAGACGGCTTTCAGTGTATTAGTCAACAAGTTCGTGAAGACGATGCGCGAAAGACGATTCGTCCGAAGTCTTCTTTTCGTTCTGTGTCGCGTAGCGTTTGACGGCAGCACTCGATTTCGGGATCGGCTGCAGCGTGCCGGCACCGGCCACACAGCCGCCAGGACACGCCATTCCTTCGAGCAGATAGCCGTTCAGACGGCCTGCTTTTGCCATCATCAGCATCGTACGGCAGTTTTTCAGACCTTCGGCAGCCTGTACCTTGACCTGAATATCCGGGTGCTCCTTTTCGATGACATCCTTCACCGCTTTGGCTACACCGCCGCTTACCGCAAATCCGCGGCCGTCGTTGGTTCCTGCGATCAGCTCTTCGCCCGCGACGATCTGTTCGAGATCGACCGCTCTGGCTTCGAACATGCCCATGACTTCCTCGAAGGTCAAAACGAAATCAACATCCGAGCGCACGGAACGCCGGCTTGCCTCGAGCTTTTTGGCAGCGCAAGGGCCGATAAAGCAGATCTTGGCGTTCGGGTTGTCCTTTTTGACCATCCGGGCCGTCAGCACCATCGGCGTCAGCGCCATGGAAATGTAATCCGCGAACTGCGGGAAATCCTTCTTGGCCATGACCGACCAGGCAGGACAGCAGCTTGTCGCCATGAACGGCTGTTTTTCCGGCACCTTGTTCAGGAAGTCGGCCGCTTCCTCGACAGTACAAAGATCGGCACCGATCGCCACTTCGACCACATCCGAGAAGCCTAAGGTCATCAGCGCGTTTTTCAGCTTGTCCGGCGTAACGCTTGGTCCGAACTGTCCGACAAATGCAGGAGCCACACACGCGATCACATCGTGCCCGGTCTTCATGGCGTAAATGGTCTGGAAGATCTGGCCTTTGTCGACGATCGCGCCGAACGGACAGTTCACAAGACACTGGCCGCACGAAACGCAGCGGTCATAGTTGATCTGTGCCTTGCCGTCCTCGTCGCTCGTGATCGCATCCATGCCGCAGCTTGCAGCACATGGCCGTTCGATCTTGACGATCGCGGAATACGGGCACGCATCCATGCACCGTCCGCATTTGATACATTTATCCTGATCGATCAGCGAACGCCCGTTGACGATATGGATCGCATCTTTCGGGCATACCTCCGTACACTGATGCGACAGGCATCCCTGGCATGCGTTCGAGACGAATACTTTTTTCTCCGGACAAGCATTGCAGGCGAATTTGACGATATTGATCAGCGGATCATCGTAATATTTGGTCGCGATGACGCTCTCTTCGATGCCGTCGCTCAAAGCGCCGTATTCCGACATTTCGCGAACCGGAAGGCCCATCCCCAGACGAAGTCTTTCGCCGATGATCGCACGCTCCAGAAAAATGCTGTTGCGGTATTTGGCTTTCGTTCCCGGAAGAATTTCATATGGAATTTCTTCGATCTTTTTTGCGTAATCGATATTGTCTCCATAAGCCATGCGGGCAATTTCCGCAAAGACCTTGCGACGAATATCGGTAACAGAATTGTAAATTCCTCTCATAAGTTCTCCTTCTATTTATTGTTCTCTGTTATTATATCGGAAAAGTCCGGTTCTAGAAACTCCATTTCGTGAAAAAATGCACAAATCCCGAAAAAACAGGCGCTCCATGCTACAATAGTAAAAGTGGAAGGTGACTACCGTGAAAGAAATCCGTATCAGAGAGAACGATGCCAATCAGAGGCTGGATAAATTTCTGCAGAAAACATTTCCTGCCCTCACAAAAGGAATGATGTACAAAGCCATACGCAGCAAAAAGATCAAAGTGAACCGCAAAAGGGCCGAGTTCTCGCAGATCCTCAACACAGACGATGTGATCCTGCTCTTCCTGCCGGACGACGTCCTGATAAAAAAAGAGAAAAAGATCACGTTCAACAACCGCATCAAAGTCGTATACGAAGACGACAACATCCTGGTCGTCGACAAGCCGGCCGGACTGCTCAGCCAGAGCGCAGCCGAAGGACAGGACTGCCTGGTCGACAGGATCCGCTCCTATTTATATCAGAAGAAAGAATATGACCCCAAAGCCGAGCACAGTTTCGCGCCATGCATCTGCAACCGGCTCGACCGCAATACGTCCGGTCTGGTCATCGCCGCCAAGAACGCGTACGCCGCCCGCGAGATCAACGAAGCGATCCGCGAGCACCATGTCCACAAATTTTATCATGCCAAGGTCGAAGGACATCTGCGCAGCGACATGGACGTGACCTTGTACATGAAAAAGGCCGACACGAAAGCTCTTGTATCGCTCGAACCGCAGGAAGGCTATGTCAAAGCGCAGATGCGCGTCCATCCGTTTCGAAGAGAAGGGGATTCGACATGGATCAAGGTCGAGCTGATCACCGGCCGGTTCCATCAGATCCGTGCCGGCATGGCGTTTCTTGGCTATCCGCTGGCCGGAGATGGCAAATACGGAAGCCTGCGCAGGGAAAACATGAAGCTCGACGCGTACCGGATCGTCATCGACCCGATCGAAATGGAGCTTGAACAAAATGAATTCATGAAGTAGTCGAAAAGACTGCTTTTTTTGTATATAATCATTGCATGATATTAAAAATAGTATTGTTTTACGGATACTGGCTTGCGGCAGCGCGCATGGACTGGAAGACATATTATCTTCCGCCGTGGTTCCTGCTCTTATCCGCTTTTTTCCTTTTTCTTCCCGTATCCTTTCATCCGCTTTCCTTCCTTTACGGCATCGCGGCTTTCCTTCTTCTCGTTTCCGGCCGCAACAGCATCGGCTATGCCGATGTGATCTACCTGTTCGAAATGGCTTTTCTTTTTGATGTGTATGCGATGAACCGGATCATCCTCCTTTCCGTGCTGTGCGGCTTTTTCGTCCTGCTCGTCATGAAAAAAGAACCCGTTCCATTTGTAACATGCCTGAGCGCCGGGATCGTTGTATCCGGTGTCCTGGAATGGATATCTCATGGTATAATGATGCCATGACAAATCAGAACAAAAAACCGGAAAAGATCCGCGGGCTCGTGCTGGGCGGAGGCGGGGCGCGCGGCTGCTACGAAGTCGGCGCCTGGCAGGCTTTTATCGATTCGAAAATAGAATTTGATTGTGTGGCCGGAACAAGCATCGGTGCCATTGTCGGCGCCATCTATGTTCAGCAGACGATCGGTCCGCTCATCCAGTTCGTTTATGATCTGCGTCCCGGCAATATCGTGGCCGATATGCCCGATATTCCGGAAAATTTCGAGGAGATCGTGGCCAACCGCAATGCGCTTCTTCAGTTTGTCGGCAGCTATGTGCGCAACGGCACCGACATCTCGCCCCTGAAAGAAAGCCTTGAAAAAATGTTCGACTACGCGCAGTTCAAGGCTTCGCCGATCGATTACGCCTGCATGACATTCAATGTAACGAAAATGCAGGGGGAACCGTTTTTCAAGAAGGATCTGACAGAGAAAGATGCCGTGGATGTGATCATCGCGTCCGCCTCGTGCTTTCCAGCCTTTCCGATGGCTAAGCTCGGCAGCGATTTATATATAGATGGAGGGTATGAAGACAATCTGCCGATCCGCTTATGCCAGCAGATGGGGGCGGAAGAATTTGTCGTGATCGATGTGCACGGCCCCGGAAGGGTGCGCCGCATGGATCCGGAAATTCACGACATCAAAACGATCCAGCCTCTGCTGCCGATCGCCAATTTTCTCGATTTCAGCGAGGCGCAGGCTGTCCGATCGCTTCGGATCGGCTATCTGGAAACGATGAAATACTATGATCAGTTCTGCGGCTACCTGTTTACATTCGAAAGCCGGAACTGGCCGAAGATCTATATGTGCGAACGCTATCTCGACCTGACCATTTCCCGGCAGTTCAAAATACCGCAGGATATGCCCGAAAAAGCATACACCCGCATATTAGGCTACCGTCCGCCGCAGCTCGACAACCAGTACGACAGCCATTACTTTTATGGAAAACTGATCGAATGCCTCGCCTTCGAGGTCGGTATGGATCCGGTCCAGCTCTATGATTACGACGAGTTTCTCAAAGAACTCGACGGAAAGCTCAACGAGCTGCCGGCCCTGGAAATGCCCGACTCGATCCGGACCGTGCATGAATTTGTGCATAACCGCAAAAAAGAGGAGATCCTTGCCTTTTTCCACAGCGAGCTTGTCCTGCACAACGGCCGGCTGCCGATCCTGCACGAACCGCTGAAAAATATGTTCGAAGTGCAGTTCTACCTCGCGTATGTGTGGTATTCGCTGCACCTCTATCTAGACCGCTCAAAGAGTTAGACCGATCTGAACATCGGTCTTTTTTTGTTCCTGGGCGCTGACAAAGCCAAGATGGAAGCATTCGAGCGCCAGAGGACCCGTCTTTTCAGCTTCGCTGTACAACGGGTCGTTGACGATCGGAAAGCCCGACCAGGCACTGTGGACACGGATCTGGTGCCTGCGTCCGTGAATGAGCCTCGCTTTGAGAAGCGTTCTGCCGCTTTTGCAGGAAAGGTTCGTAAAGATCGTTCGCGCCTCTTTTCCTCTTGGAAAAACGATCATCTTTTTCGCGTTGTGGCGATCCCTGCCGATCGGCGCATCGACCGTTTTCGTTTTCCAGCCTGCCGTACCGTCAACAAGCAGATAATACTCCTTGAAAACGGACTGCGAGCGGAACTGTTCGTCATAAAAATTCTGAAGAAACGGGATCTTGCAGAACAGGACAAGACCGCACGTTTCCACATCGAGCCGGTGGCAGGCCCTGGCGCGGAAAGGAAAGCCTGACGTGCATAGATGCGCATTGACACGCTCTTCGAGCGTAGGCGCGCCGCTGCCGTCGCCATGAACAAGGATGCCGGGCGGCTTATAGGCGACCAGGCACGTTTCATCCTCGTAAACGATTTCTGCCGGTTCGGCACAGTATCCGGGCTGTTCGGCATTTTGGATGCCGATCGTGTTCCACTGGTTTTTTTTGAGCCTTTCAGGAAGCTGCAGATCCTTCCTGGCGCTTTTTGAAATGCCAAGGCGTGCGCAGAATTCCCTGGCGTCGATATCGTCCGTGCTCCTGACAAGAACGGCCGTATCGTCTTTTGTCTTAAATGTGATCATACCTTCACGATACTCTAATTAAATCGTTCATGCAAGATAGCTGTTGGATAGACTTTTGCAGAAAATAAACTATAATAGTAAACAGTGAAACCAAAGAATAGGAGGACTAACTTATGAAATTATTCAAAGGTAAAAACGGCGAGCTCGTTGAAGTGCTGAACGCGCCGGAAGAAGAAACGATCATCACGCTCAATGGTGAACCATTGGCTGAACTGAAAGCCGGAACGACAGATGCCGCTCTTGAAAAACACGTACCTGCTCTTAAAAAAGAAGGCGATAAATTATTTGTTCAGGTCGGGGAAGTGGAGCATCCGATGCTTCCTGAACACTGGATCACGAACATCTGGGCCGAATATGCGGACGGTACAGTAGAGCGCGCCACGCTGATCCCGGGCGAAAAGCCAGTCGCTGAATTTGATATCAAAGGCAAAGACGGAAAGGTTACAGTGTACGAATTCTGCAATCTTCACGGACTCTGGAAAAAGGAAATCGATCTGTAAAATGATCCAAGCCGGAATGATCCGGCTTTTTTTCAAGGAAAATTATGAAGAAAATTATCGATAAAATGAAAAACATCCTCATAAGCTATGAGGAAATGATCGTGCTTTCTTTGCTGGGCGTCGTGATCGGCCTCATTGTTTCGCTTTTCGAAGTGCTGTTCGGCTACGGACTGCAGGGCATGATCGATCTCCATCACAAAACAGGAAACTGGCTGCTGATCGGCCTGCCGTTTGCCGGCCTGTTTATCGTTTACATGTTTCAGCACTGGGGGAAAAGCGCCATCAAAGGAATGAACCTTGTGTTCGAAGTGTCCCAGGGCATCACACGCTATATTCCCAAACGGCTTGTTCCGTTCATGATCGGCGGCACTTGGCTTTCCAATTTGTTCGGAGCCAGTGTCGGAAGGGAAGGGGTGGCCATGCAGATCGGCGCGACCGTTTCTCATGTGATCGGGCGGCATTTCAAAAAGTATGAAAACGCGAAAACGATCTTTCTGGTGTGCGGGATGGCTGCCGGTTTCGCGGGCCTGTTCGGGACCCCGTTCACAGCTGTCTTTTTCGCGATGGAAGTGCTCGTTGCCGGCGTCCTGAAATTTCGCGCCATGGCACCGACCTTGACAGCCGCGTTCAGCGCTGCCTGGCTGTCCGGTTTTTTCGGGATTTATAAAAGCTCGTTTCAGCTCGTGCTCTATTCGTTCGAGTTCAACTGGAAGCTCATCATTCCACTTGTCGGCCTGGGCATCCTGTTCGGGATCGTCGGCGGAGCGTTCGCATGGAGCCTGTCGCGGACAAAAAAGAAAATGATGGCATGGATGCCGGATCCGTATAAAAGGGTCCTGATCGGCGGCATGATCGCTGCCGTCCTGCTGTTCGTGCTTTGTTCGGGCCGCTACAGCATGCTTGGCGAAAATCTGATCGAAGACAGCTTTCAATACGGCACGGTCTACTGGTATGACTGGATCTGCAAGTTCGGGCTGACCATTTTCTGCCTTTCTGTCGGTTTCATGGGAGGAGAGGTCACGCCGCTGTTCGCGATCGGAGCCACGCTTGGTTTCTGCGTCTCGCCGATCTTCGGCATTCCTCCGGCCATGTGCGCAGCACTCGGCTATGCGGCTGTTTTCGGCGCCGGGACCAATACGTATCTTGCGTCGATCATGATCGGGATGGAAATATTCGGCTTCCAGTACTTTCCCCTGTTCTTTATCGTCTGCTCGGTAGCCTATCTGGTAAACCGCAACAAATCGATCTACGCCCTGCAGCAAAGAGAAGGTTGAATTAGAGCAGGCTTCAACTTTATAATTGGATTATGAAAGGGAATTTTATATGAAAAAAGCAAAACGGTTTTTGCCGGTCTTGTGCGTATTGGTTTTAGGGCTGAGCGCGTGCGCTTCGGAGCCGTCAGAAAAGGAGACAGCGCAGGATACGCTTGTCTATGCCTCAGGCGACTATACCCGGATCGATCCGATCGTCGACGAGCATGGAGAGATCAATCTGCTCCTTTTCGACGGTCTGACAGCGCACGGGGCCAATAACGAGATCGAGCCCGCACTGGCCCAAAGCTGGGAACACGACGAAAAGGAAAATACATGGACATTTCATCTGCGCGACGATGTCAAGTGGCAGGATGGACAACCGTTCACCGCATCCGATGTGAAGTTTACGATCGAGGCTATCATGGATCCGGCGAATGAATCCGAAAACGCCGCCAATTTCATCGATGTCGGGTCCATCGAGGTTCCGGACGACGAAACGGTCATCTTTCATCTGCTCGACAAAAATGCTGCCTTTATCGATTATATGACGATCCCGATCCTGCCCGAGCATCGGCTCGAAGGCGAAGATATGCAGACATCGGATTTTTTCCGCATGCCGGTCGGGACCGGTCCGTATCAGATCGAATCGTGGGATGAAGGGCAGGCGATCACGATGAAAGCCAACGCGGATTACTATAAAGGAAAGCCGAAGATCGAGACCGTGATCTTCAAGATCGTTCCGGACAGCAGCACGAAGGCGCTCCAGCTCAAAAGCGGGGAAGTGGATCTTGCCCAGATCTCGCCTAGAGACGCGGGTACGTTCAATGATTCCGGCACGATCCGCGTGCTTGATATGAAAACGGCGGATTACCGGGGCATCCTTTATAATTTCAACAATCCGTACTGGACAGAAAACAAGGATCTGATCCCTGCCTTCAGCTATGCCGTCGACCGGCAGGCGATCGTGAGCTCCGTGCTGCTCGGCAAAGGGGAAGCGGCGTATTCGCCGATCCAGAAAAATGAATACAACGATCCGGCGATCGAACACTTCGACTATGATCCGCAAAGAAGCGAACAGATCCTGCAGGAGCGCGGCTGCACGAAGAACAAGGACGGATATTATGAACGAAACGGCGAGGAAATTGCGTTCACGCTCGTTGCGCCGGCCGACGACCAGGTTCGCAAGGACATTGCGCAGGCAGTCAGCCAGCAGCTCAGGCAGGCCGGCGTGCGCTGCACGGTCGACATCCCGTCCCAGGTCGACTGGTCGGACCAGATGGCGTATCTGATCGGATGGGGCTCGCCCTTCGATGCCGACGACCATACGTTCAAAGTGTTCGGTACCGGACAGGGAGCCAACTATTCCTCCTATTCGGATGAGAAAGTGGATGAATATCTGGCTCTTGCGCGATCCACGTCCGATCCAAAGGTCCGCAGAAAAGCCTATTCTGATTTCCTGCATCAAATGTGCGCCGATCCGGCCTTTACGTATATCTGCTATGTGGATGCTGTCTATGCGGCTGACGATACGATCGAAGGAATCGACGAAAGCCTGATCCTGGGGCATCATGGTGTCGGTATTTTCTGGAATATCGAAGACTGGACAATCAAGGAAGGGGAGTAGGATCCCCTTTTGTTTTAGGGGGGAATCATGGAAAATATACTGGAAATCGCCAGCCTGGATGTGCGTTTCGAGCAGCCTCAGGGACAGCTGCGGGCGCTTCGCGGCATCGATCTGGAGGTAAAAAAAGGGGAAGTGCTCTGTATCGTGGGAGAGAGCGGCTGCGGGAAAAGCGTATTGTGCAAGACGATCGCGGATGTCTTGTGCAAAGAAGGAATCGAGCATGCCGGCACGATAACCTATGGCGGGATCGATCTGCTCGCCATGCCGGAAAAAAAGCGAAGGCGGTTGTGCGCAAAGGATATGGCTCTTGTGCTGCAGGATCCTCATACCGCGCTCGATCCGCGCATGAAAATCGGCAGGCAGCTCGACGAGGTGCTGAAAAAATATGAAAAAAAGCTGTCCCGAAAAGAGCGGACGCAAAAGCTGATCGAAATGCTCGAGCAGGTGGAGATTGATCATCCTTCGCAGCGTATGGAACAATATCCCTATATGCTGTCAGGAGGAATGAAGCAGCGGATCGTGATCGCGCAGGCGCTGCTCAAGCGGCCAAGGATCCTGCTGGCGGATGAGCCGACGGCCGCGCTCGATCCTTCCGTTTCCAAGGTCGTGCTCGATCTGCTGAAAAAGATCAATACCAGTCATCATATCACGATCATCCTTGTCGTTCACGATCTTGCGGCCGCCTATCATTATGCGCATCGGGTGGCTGTGATGTACGCCGGAAAGGTCGTCGAATACGGAACGAAAGAGGATGTGTTCGAAACTCCGCTTCATCCGTATACAAAAGCTCTGCTGCGCTCGCTTCCGGGACTGAACAAGGCAAACAGACGGCTGGAAACGATCGAAGGAAGCGCTCCGCTCATTTATGAAGATATCCGCTACGATGCGTTTGCATGCCGGAACAAAGAGGCCGATCCGCGCGATTTCGTGGAGCAGGCATCCATGAGCCAGTTCACGAAAACGCATTTCGCGGCCGTTCGAAGGGGGAATGAGGATGTGTGAGAAGCACCCCGTGCTTACAGTAAGCCATCTGAAAAAAACATATGGCTTTGTGCGGGCGCTCGATGACGTATCGTTTGAGATCGGCCGCGGGGAAGTGTACGGACTGATCGGAGAAAGCGGCTGCGGCAAGACCACGCTGGCCCGATGCATCATGAACATGGAACGATGGGATGCCGGGGATATTTATATAAGCGAAGAAAAGATCGGGATAAAACAGAGCCGCAAAAAGAAAAGGATGCTTTTAAGAAAACGCGCGATCATTTTTCAGGAAAATGCGGCGGCATTGAACACGCGACTGAGCGTCCGTTCGATCCTGAAAGAGCCGTTCGCGATCAGCCGCACACCGTATACGACAGAGACTTTGCGCAGCCTGATGGAAAAGTGCGGGCTCGATCCGTCTCTTCTTGAGCGTCCGGCGCGTACGCTTTCCGGCGGACAGCTGCAGCGCCTTTGCATCGCGAGGGCCATCGCCCTTTCTCCCGATCTTGTCGTAGCGGACGAACCGACCGCTTCGCTCGACCTTTCGATGCAGGCGCAGATCATAAACCTGTTCAAGGATCTGCAGGAAAAAGAAGGGTTTGCGTTCCTTCTGATCGGCCATGATCTGGATCTGATCGAATTTGCGGCCGACCGGATCGGTGTCATGCACGATGGCAAGATCGTTGAACAGGGAAGCAGGAAGGAAGTGTTCGGCTCGCCGGCGCACGAATACACGCGATCTCTGCTGCGCAGCACGCTGCATGTCTATGAAAAGAAAGAAGGGGAAGCACGATGAAGATCTTACGGAACATACTTGGTTTTTTTCTTTCGCTCCTGCTGCTTTCCTTTATTACGTTTTCATTGGCCAGGATGGCGCCCGGCGATCCGCTGGTCTCCTATTACGGGGAGCGCGCCGAGAAGATGAGCGAGCAGGAAAAAGCACGTTCAAGAGAAAGGCTCGGCCTCAATGACTCGCTTATGGTGCAGTATGGCCGCTGGCTCGAACAGGCGGCAAGAGGAGAGTTCGGGCTTTCCTTTAAATACAAGCGTCCAGCCCGGGATGTCATGAGCAGACGGATCATGAATACGTTCCTTTTAGGAGGGCTCGGATTCGTGCTTGTCTTTGCTCTCAGCCTGGGGATCGGAACTTTTTGCGCCCTTCATGAAGGGTCTCGCTTTGACCGGTTCATGATCAGAGCCGGCACCATATCTGCCTGTATTCCTGAATTCTGGCTTTGTCTGCTCCTTATCCTGGTCTTTTCCGTTACGCTTCGCTGGCTGCCTTCCGGAACAGCCTACTCGACCGGGCACGAATACGATGGCATGGACCGTCTCGTTCATCTGATCCTGCCGGTACTTGTCCTTGTGATCTCGCATGTATGGTATTATGCCGGGATCGTGCGCAATGAGATGATCGCGGAACTGAAAAAGGATTATATCGTGCTTTGCCGGGCCAACGGTTTTTCGACTGGCCAGATCGTGCGAAAGCATGCTTTGATGAACATCCTGCCGACCTATCTTTCCTTGATGGCGGTGGCGCTGCCGCATATCACGGGAGGGACATATGTCGTGGAAATGGTCTTTTCGTATCCGGGACTTGGCATGCTCGCTTATGAGAGCGCACGCTATCATGATTACAATCTTCTGATGCTGACCGTGCTTTTTTCCGGGGCCCTGATCATGGCGGCCAATCTGGGTGTCAACGCGCTGGCAGGACGATTGGATCCGAAGCTGGATGCGGAAAAGGTGATCCGGCAAAGCGAGGGGGAATGGTTCTGAACCGGGTAAATAAGAAAAAAAGGACATTGTCTGTCCCTTTCCCGTGGCTGAGCGTAGCTGTGCTCGGGCTTGTGGCGCTAGGCTGTGTTTTTCATAAGCAGCTCATGCGGTTCGATCCGTCCTATATCGATCTGTATCATGCATACAGCCCGCCGGGGCGCGTGTACTGGTTCGGCACGGATTCCATGGGAAGAGATCTGTTTTCCATGATCTGGCAGGGCGGTCTGATCTCGCTTGCGATCGGGGTGTCGAGCGCTCTGGTTTCCGGGGCTGCCGGAATCCTGCTGGGGGTGCTGGCTGGCCTTGCGCCAAAAAGGCTGGACGGGCTTTTCCTCAAGCTCATGGAAGTGTTTCTGAGCATTCCGACACTGCTGCTTGTCGTGCTCGTGCAGTCTTTGTTTTCATCGGCTTCTGTCCTGTCGCTTTGTCTTGTGATCGGGCTGACGAGCTGGCCGTCCCTGGCGCTGATGGTGCGCATGCAGGTACGGCAGCCGCGCCAGGAGTTGTTTTACAAGTCTGCCTGTGCGATGGGAGCGGGCGGCTGGCATCTCTTGCGCTACCATTTGCTTCCGCATCTTGCGCCCTCAGCGATCTATATGACGATCATGGAAGTGCGCAGCGCCATCATTTATGAGTCGACGCTCAGCTTCATGGGGCTCGGGATCCCGATCGAAGTGCTTTCCTGGGGAAGCATGCTTTCCATGGCTGATCAGGCTTTTCTGTCGAATGCGTGGTGGATCATGATCGTGCCCGGGTTTTTTCTTGTCGGAATCATGGTGTGTCTGACACAGATCGGCGAATATATCCGCTTTTGCCTGTCCTAGGGCTGCTCGGCCTGCAGACCGCATTGCTGCGGTCTGTTTTTTTCTGGAAAGATAAATCTGATGAAGAGGTAACGTGTAAGTAGACTTTTCGGTCCTGAAAACATATAATGAGCTATATAAATTGTTTAAGGAGGTTAATGAAGTGCTTAAATGTGAACATCTGGTCAAGGATTATGTGACCGGCGATGGTCTCGTCCATGCGATACGGGATATCACGATCACGTTCCGCGACAATGAGTTCGTTTCCATACTTGGACCGTCCGGATGCGGAAAAACGACTCTTCTCAACATTATTGGCGGGCTGGACAACTATACGTCCGGTAATCTGATCATCAACGGAAAATCCACAAAAGACTATACAGATAAAGACTGGGATACATACAGGAACCACCGGATCGGTTTCGTGTTCCAGTCCTATAATCTCATCATGCATCAAAGTGTTCTGTCCAATGTGGAGCTTGCTTTGACGCTGACCGGGGTGAGCAAGGAGGAACGGCGCAGAAGGGCGGTCGCGGCGCTCGAGAGGGTCGGTCTGCACGATCAGCTCAACAAAAAGCCGACACAGATGTCTGGAGGACAGATGCAGCGGGTGGCGATCGCCAGGGCCCTGGTCAATGATCCGGATATCCTGCTGGCGGACGAGCCGACCGGAGCGCTCGATTCGAAAACGTCGCTGCAGATCATGGATCTGCTCAAGGAAATTGCGGCTGACCGTCTTGTGATCATGGTCACGCACAATCCCGAGCTTGCCCATGAATACTCGACCCGTATCGTGGAGCTCAAGGACGGGGAGATCATGAGCGATTCCGATCCTGTTTCCGAAAAAGAGGAGAAGAACGAGGAAAAGAAGGGAACATTGAAAAAGCCTTCGATGTCGTTCTGGACGGCACTCTCGCTTTCCCTGAACAATCTCATGACCAAAAAGGGAAGGACCTTTCTGACGGCGTTTGCGGGAAGTATCGGGATCATCGGGATCGGGCTGATCATGTCGATCTCGAACGGGGTGCAGAACTATATTACTTCGGTCGAGAACGATACGATGACGTCGTATCCGATCACGATCGAGGACAACACGATGGATATGTCGGTGCTCATGTCGGCCATGGCGGATATGGGCGGGGAAAGCGAGAGCCATGACGACGGAAAGATCCATACGAAAAATTTTGCCAACAAGATCCTGTCTTCGATTTCCCAGACCGAATCGAACAACCTGACCGATTTCAAGAAATTCCTGGAATCCGATCAGGGCAAAGAATTCCGGGATGTGGCCAAAGCGATCGAGTACGGGTACGATCTGACCCTGCATGTGTACAATCCGAATGCCAGGACCGAAAAAGGGCTCGTGCAGGTGGCGCCCAACGGACTGCTCGACAAGATCGGCATGAACGATATGATCGCTCTGCGCGATCAGTTCATGTCGAGCTCGATGAATGCGGGCAATGAAGTGTGGAACAAGCTGCCGGACAGCGAAAAGCTCAGGGATGACGAATACGAGCTGGTGGACGGCAAATGGCCGGCAGCGTGGAACGAGGTCGTGATCGAAGTGGACCGCAACAATGAGATCAGCGATTACACGATGTATTCTCTGGGCCTGATGGATCAGGATGAGCTGGTGGACAATTTCAACGATCTGCAGGCTGGCAAGATCGACGAGATCGAGCCGGGCGAAAGCGTGACGTATACGAAGGACGAGCTTCTGGATACGACGTTCAAGCTCGTGCTGAATTCTGATTTTTACGAAAAAAGCGGCAGCATGTGGATCGATAAAAGCGACGACGAGGAGTTCGTGGATCAGCTGGTCAAGAACGCTCCTGAAGTAAAAATCACCGGTATTGTCCGGCCGGCCGACGCGACGGTCGCCCGTTCGAGCATGGGCGGCGTATACTATACGCAGGCGATGCAGGATTATGTGGTCGAACAGACAAATAACAGCGAAATCGTCAAGGAGCAGCGCGATCATAAAGACATCAATGTTTTTACCGGGCGCGGTTTCTCCAACGAGAAATTCGATATGAACGATCTGTCGGACGAGGAGAAAATGCAGCTGGCCATGATGGATCAGAGCCAGGTCATGGAACTCATGAATACGATGAACGCGAACGCGAACGCGACTTACGCTTCCAATATGATCAAGCTGGGTGCGATCGACAAGGATACACCGAGTTCGATCTCGATCTATGCGTCCACTTTTGACGACAAGGAAGAGCTTGGCGATCTCATCACGGACTACAACGAAGAGCAGCAGGCGCAGGGCAAAGACGAGAACGTGATCTCGTACAACGATATGATCGGTGTCATGCTTTCGGGCGTGAGCGATGTGATCAATATGATTTCCTATGTTCTGATCGGATTTGTTTCGGTTTCTCTGATCGTTTCGAGCATCATGATCGGGATCATCACGTATATTTCGGTGCTCGAGCGGCGCAAGGAGATCGGTATCCTGCGCGCGATGGGTGCTTCAAAGCGCGATGTGCGCAACGTATTCAATGCGGAGACCTTTATCATCGGTCTGATCGCGGGCGTGCTCGGTGTGCTGATCACGGTGCTTCTCAACATTCCGATCTCGCTTGTTGTGGAGGATCTTACGGGCGTGGCAGGAATTGCCAGGCTGCCTTGGCAGGCTGGAGCGGTACTGATCGTGATCAATCTGATCCTGACCGTGATCGCCGGACTGATCCCGGCAAGCATGGCTTCCAAAAAGGATCCGGTCGAAGCGCTGCGCAGCGAATAACGAGGAAGGCTTGTATGCCTTCTTTTTTTTGCTTTTGTTCGTGATAAAATTCACTAGATTTGTAATCGCTTACATCTGAAATAGTGCTTGCATTTGTATGTCTAAATTTGGTACATTTGAGCTGTTCGAAATTTTTTGCCGGAAAAACGGGGTTTATTGTAAATTGAATGTAATACATCTTGTATGTATAGTAAAATTTTGTTATGTAAACGATTACAAATCGAACTAAAAAGCATTTTGAATTCACACGAAAAGTGCTATAATTTTTTTAAGCTAGAAGTATATAGGAGGATACATATGGAACAAAATAATATGCTCGCAATGATTCTTGCGGGCGGGCGCGGAACACGTCTTTATGATCTGACAAAAAAGACGGCGAAACCGGCCGTTTACTTTGGTGGGAAGTATCGTATTATTGATTTTCCGATTAGTAACTGTGCAAACTCGAACATCAATGTTGTTGGTGTCCTGACACAATACGAACCGGTGGAATTGAATGCGTATGCTGGCGCCGGACAGAGATGGGGACTGGATACCCGCGGCAGCGGCGTATATGTTCTGCCGCCAAGCGAAAAAGACGGAACGAAATTTGATGTATATCAGGGTACGGCGGATGCGATCACGCAGAACATCGAGTTTATCGATACGTTCAATCCGGAATATGTGCTGGTTCTTTCCGGGGATCACATCTATAAGATGGACTATGACAAGATGCTTTCCTATCATAAAGCAAACAGTGCGGATGCGACAATTGCGGTGCTCCCGGTTTCGTGGAAGGAAGCAAGCCGATTCGGTATCATGAATGTCGATGAGGAAAGCCGCATCGTGGAATTTGAGGAAAAACCTGCCGAGCCGAAGAGCAATCTGGCCAGCATGGGTATTTATATTTTCAACTGGAAACTGCTGCGCCGCGAGCTGCTGGATGACGCAAAACGCGAAGGAAGCGGCCATGACTTCGGTCATGACATCATTCCTAGCATGCTGAATCAGGATAAACGTCTGTACGCTTACCGGTTCGAAGGCTACTGGAAAGACGTAGGAACGATCGATTCGCTCTGGGAGGCAAACATGGACCTTCTCAACAAGAACAGCGAGCTCGATCTCGATGATCCGAACTGGAAGATCTATACAGCGGATATCCCGACATTGCCTCATTATGTAGGACCGAACGGAAAAGTGGAGCACTGCTATATCAACCAGGGCGCTGTGATCCGCGGTCATGCGCAGGATTCCGTATTGTTCAATAACGTTACGATCGAAGAAGGCGCGGAAGTTCATGAATCCGTATTGATGCCTGGTGTCAGTGTCGGCGCGGGCGCCAAAATCTATCGTGCGATCGTTGCCGGCGGCGTGAAAGTCGACCCTGAAGCTGTTGTCGGTTCGCCGAACAGCAAAGAAATCGCTCTGGTCGCAAAGCGTGTGCGTAAAGGTGAGTAGGGGGATCAGTTATGTTTAATGCCTTAGGAATTATTGCTTACAACAACACGAATATTTATATCGAAGGTCTTGAGAAATACAGACCGATCGCTGCGTTCAACTTTATCGGACGCTACCGTCTTGTCGATTTCCCGATTTCCAATATGACGAACTCGGGCATGACGGATATTGATGTATATGTGAACGGGAATCCGAAAGTTATGTTCGAGCATATCGGTTCGGGACGCCATTACAACATCAATTCGAAGCACGGACATCTTGGTCTCGTCCCGGTATTCCCGGACGGATCGAGAGCCAATGTGATCCCGGATGTGGAAATGTATTATGAAAATATGGCGGAGATCGAAGCGGATCCGAACGACTATGTGATCATTGCGCCGGTCAACTTTATTTATAAAGCCAATTATGCCGATCTTCTCGATCAGCATGCGGCCAGCGGCGCGGATGTTTCGATCCTGTATCAGCGTATCGACAATGCGAAGGATTCTTTCCTGAAATGCGATGTGCTTACCCTTAATAAACAGAAGGGCGTTCTCTCGATCGATGAGAACCTTGGCGCGACAAAGGTCCGCTATCTTTCGCTGGGAACATATATCATGTCCAAACAGGTGTTCATCGATCTTGTTAAAAAAGCCCGTGCGACGAGCTCGATGTACTGGCTGAAGGATATCATCAACGAGTGCTGCCGCGAAATGGATATCCGCGCGATCAATTACCGCGGACACGTATATCCGATCTATGATTTCGCGTCGTACTATGCAAGCAATATGAAGATGCTCAATGATGAGAACATGAAGGATTTCAACGATCCGGACTGGCCGATCTATACACGCACCTATGATTCGGCACCAACGATCTATCTCAAGAACGGCACGACCCGCAGCTCGTTTATTTCCAACGGCTGCCAGATCAGCGGCAACGTGCAGAATTCGATCATCGGACGCTCTGTCATCATCGGCAAGAACGCGCAGATCGAAGGCTGCATTATCCTGCCGGAAGCTGTGATCGGGGACAATGCGGTGCTCAAGAACGTGATCGTGGATAAAGGCGCCCGCGTCATTCACAAGAAAGATCTCGAAGGTACAGAGACAGATCCTCTGTACATCGGAAGAAGGGAGACTGTTTAATGGCATCGATCTTAATGGCTGCTTCCGAGGGGCTTCCTTTTATCAAAACAGGCGGACTGGCTGATGTCATCGGCTCTCTTCCGGCTGCTTTGACAGACCTCGGACATGAAGTAAAAGTTGTCATGCCGCTATATAAGAAGATCGCTGAAAAATATATGAACGATCTGTTCTTTACAGCGGAATATACGGTATCGATCAACTATCAGGAAGTGCCGGTACGGATCTATACGAAGATGGTAGACAAAGTATGCTTCTTCTTCGTGCAGCATCAGGGCTATTTCGAAAGAGATACTTTGTACGGCTACCAGGATGACGGCGAGCGTTTCGCCTACTTCCAGAAGGCTGTGATCGAAATGCTCAATCAGCTCAATTACTGGCCGAACATCATTCACTGCCATGACTGGCATACAGGAATGATCCCTTGCATGGTAAAGGAAACGCATGATTTCGATGCGCGCTACCGTTCGATCCGGTTTGTTTATACGATCCACAATCTGGCGTTCCAGGGCAATTTCGGTCCGGAAATGCTTGATTCATGCCTTGGGCTGCCATACTACCTGCTCGACAACGGAAATGTCCGTTTCGATGGCGGCATTTCATTCATGAAGTCGGGTATCCTGTATTCGGACAAGATCACGACCGTATCTCCTACCTATTCGCAGGAGATCCTTACTCCTCAGTACGGGGAGCACCTTGAAGCGGTGCTGAACATGCGCAAATACGATCTGTGGGGTATCGTGAACGGTATCGATATCAAATCGTGGAATCCTGCGACCGACCCGGATATTCCTTATCATTTCGACAAGGTCAATCTGAAGGCCGGAAAGGCGCTCGACAAGAAAAGCCTGCAGGCCGAGCTCGGTCTTGAACAGAATCCGGATGTCATGCTCGTGGGCTGCGTATCGCGTCTGACATGGCAGAAAGGGTTCTATCTCATGATGGAGCAGCTGGCCGCCATTTCCAACGCGCCGATCCAGCTGGCGATCCTTGGTTCCGGAGAATCAAAGATCGAAGACGCGTTCCGCGAACTGGAAAACAACAACAAAGGCAAGATCGCCTTCTACAAAGGATACAACGAAGCACTGGCGCATCGTATTTATGCAGGTTCCGACCTGTTCCTGATGCCTAGCCTGTTCGAGCCATGCGGTCTGTCGCAGCTGTGCTCGCTTCGCTACGCGACACTGCCTCTCGTGCGCGAGACAGGCGGTCTCAAGGATACCGTGGCGCCGTATAATGAATACGACAAGAGCGGTACCGGATTCTCTTTTGCGGCTTACAACGCGAATGATCTTGTACATACTCTGTACTACGCGACGGATGTGTACTACAACCGGAAGAGCGACTGGGAAACGTTGATGAACAACGCGTTGAATACGGATGTTTCCTGGGAAAAGAGTGCCCGTACATATTCGCTGCTGTACAACGAATTGATGGGACAGTAAAGAAAATGAAAATTGGTATGAGTGCGTGTCTTGCAGGCCGAAACTGTAAGTACAACGGAAAAAACAACCTGAATGAAAAGGTGATGAAGCAGTTCGAAAACGACAAGATCATCCTTGTCTGTCCCGAGCAGCTTGGCGGTCTGGACACGCCGCGCATACCGTGCGAGATTCGTTCCGGTCGTGCAGTGAACCGGGAAGGAACGGATGTGACAGAACAGTTTGAGCAGGGAGCCGACGCGGCTTTCGAGCTTGTCAAAGACTGTGATCTTGTCGTTTTGCAGCCCCGTTCGCCAAGCTGCGGAGCCAGTCATGTATACGACGGCACGTTCAGCGGAAAACTGGTCGAAGGGTGCGGCATCTTTGCGAAAAAATGCAAAATGTCGAATATTCCGATAATGGAAGCGGAATCAGAAAAATAGGAATAGGTATTGTTTTATTGCTTGAAATGGCATAAAATACACTTAGATTTTAGGAGGAAAACATAATGAAACAAATTACTGTAACTGTGATCGATCCGGTTGGTCTTCACGCACGTCCTGCTACTGTAGCTGTAAACGCTGCAAGCAAATTCAACAGCGATATCAACGTTGCTTTCAAAGGACGCGAAGTAAACATGAAATCAATCATGGGCGTTATGTCTTTAGGTATCCCGACACAATCTGAAATCACTATCAGCTGCTCAGGTGATGACGAAGACGCTGCTGTCGCTGCGATCGAAGAAGTATTACGCGTTCAAAAAATTATTGCTTAATTTTAAGGCAAACAAGTGAAAAGTCTCCCAATCGAGACTTTTTTTCTTTAAAGTTTCATTATGTAAACGATTACAAAAACACTATCTGATGATATAATGATAAAAAACAAAACAGGAGGAATTATTAAATGTCTATTGTAGAAGAAAGATTTGAGAAATGGGTCAATCATCCAAATCTCGATCCGCAGTATTTGAATGATTTGAAAAATATGAATGCCGAGGAAAAAAATGATGCATTTTACACGCTCATTGAATTTGGAACAGCCGGTATGCGCGGACTGCTCGGTCCTGGAACGAACCGGATCAATCTGCATACGATCCGCAAAGCGACCCAAGGTTTTGCGAACTATATCAAAGCACATGGCAAGGAAGCGTGCGAAGCGGGAATCGCGATCGGATATGACAACCGTCATATGTCGCGCGAATTCGCATTCGACAGTGCCAGGCTGCTTGCAAAAAACGGGATCCGCTCCTATGTGTTCGAATCGCTCCGTCCGACTCCTGAACTGAGCTTTGCGGTTCGTCATCTGCACTGCTTTGGCGGCATCATGATCACAGCCAGTCATAATCCGAAAGAATACAACGGATACAAACTGTACGATGAAAAAGGATGCCAGCTCGTTCCTGCGCTCGCGGCCCAGGTGATCGACCAGGTCAATGCGATCGAAGATGAACTGGCGATCGATGCCAATGTCGCACCGGAAGAAGAAAAACTGATCACAGTCATCGGCAAAGATGTCGATGAAGCATACTATGAAAACGTTCTGGGAATTCAGTTGAATCCGGAAGTTGTCAAAGACATCAAGATTGTTTTCTCTCCGGAGCATGGCACAGCGAACATTCCGGTACAGGAAGTTTATAAGCGCGCGGGCTATCACTGCATTCCTGTCGTGGAACAGTGCACGCCGGATCCGGATTTCTCCAATACGCCGACCCCGAACCCGGAACAGCCAGGGGCTTATGAACTGGCTCTGAAATATGCAGCCGACAACGATGCCGATATTATTCTCGTATGCGATCCGGACGCGGACCGTATGGGTGTTGGTGTAAAACACGACGGCGAATACGTCGTGATGACCGGAAACCAGTCGGGAGCTGTGCTGCTCGAGTATATCCTTTCGCAGATGGAAGAAAAAGGGATCATGCCGTCCAATCCGGTGATGTTCAATACCGTCGTAACGAGCGATCTGGGCGAAAAAGTGGCAAAAGCCCATGGCGTGGAAACAGAAAAAACTTTGACAGGATTCAAGTTCATCGGAGAAAAAGTAGCGAAATATGAAACGACCGGCGAAAAGAACTACGTCTTCGGATACGAGGAAAGCTACGGCTCGCTGATCAAACCGTTTGTCCGCGATAAGGATGCGCCGCAGGCATGCCTGATGCTGGCAGAAGCTGCTTCCTATTACAAGGAAAAAGGAAAAGACCTCGTCGATGTCCTGAATGATCTGTATGCAGAGCACGGAACGTATGAGGAAAGCCAGGTGGCTTTGACGCTGTCCGGAGAAGCCGGTGCGAACCGGATCAAACAGATCCTTGCCGATCTGAGAAAAGATGCGCCGAAAGCGATCAATGGCGTGGATGTCATCCGTGCCGAAGATTATAACGAATGTACGATCAAGGAAAACGGTGAAACGAAAGAGCTGACAGGATTCACAAAATCCGATGTTCTGAAATATTATCTGGCTGACGGAAGCTGGATCGCTGTTCGTCCAAGCGGCACAGAGCCGAAATGCAAATTCTATTTCTGCATTGTCGGCAAGGACAAAGAAGATGCCCACAATAAAACGCTGGCTTACCAGAAAGCGATGGCGGAACTGACAGGCACTGCCGAATAATGACATAACAGAGGAAAGGTTGAGACTTTTCCTCTTTTTTGTATAATAAATCTATGAAAAAGAAAAATATAGTATTGAGAATATGCTGTGCTCTGCTGTTTCTGGCACTATCCGGAATCATCATGCTGTCGATCTATACGCTTTCGAGCGAAGACGGGCTCGATTCGGGAGTGCGAAGCGAAAATGTGACCGAAGCACTGAAGCAGGAAGTTCGGGACAGACTTGAAAATACGCCGGAAGGAGTCACGCTTTCCGAACGCGTCAAGGCGCTGGTCATTCGTTTTTCTCCGTATGGCAGCAACTGGAACATGAATGTGCGCAAGCTCGCCCATTTTTCCATTTATTTTGCGCTGGCCGCCATGATCTATATTACATTGGCGATCCTCGGCTTTAAAAAAGCTTCGAGATTTTTCCTTGCGCTCATTCTGTGCGCCGTCTTTGCGGTACTGGATGAAATGCACCAGGGAAGTGTGGCTGGGCGTACCATGTCGAAAAAGGATGTCGTGATCGATATGCTGGGCGCTTGTGCAAGCGTAGGAGGATTGACCGTTATATCCATGATCTATTCTTTTATTTCATGGATCGGGAAAGGAATATTCGAATCGTGACATCTCTCTTGCGGAAGGTGTGGGGCCTTTTTGCTCAAGAATTATAAAAAGGAAGCTTACGGACTTCCTTTTTTACAAGTTATTTGGTTTTTAAAGAATCCAGAAATGCTGCGATCCGGTCGCATCCTTCGCGGATATCGTCCAGAGAGCAGGCATAGCTCATTCTCATAAATCCTTCGCCGTGCTGCCCGAATGCGTTGCCTGGTACGCAGGCGACCCGCTGCTCTTCCAGAAGACGGGCGCAGAATGTTTCGCTGTCCAGCCCGGTCGAGGAAATATTCGGGAAAACATAAAATGTTCCTTTCGGGGTATTGGTGGTCAGGCCCATCCGGTTCAGACGGCTGACGAGAAGGTTGCGGCGGTTCAGATATTCGGCCCGCATCGCAACCACGTCCGGAAGTCCGTGCGACAACGCTTCGATGGCAGCATATTGGGCCGGCGTAGGCGCCGACATAATAATGTACTGGTGGATCTTGACCATCTGGCTGCTCAAATACGGATTGGAAAGGACGTAGCCTAAGCGCCATCCTGTCATGGCGAACGCCTTGGAGAATCCGTTGATCACGATGACCTGATCCCTGATCTCCGGAAACTGGGCAAGCGATGCGAATTCGCCGTCGAATGTCAGCTCGGCATAGATCTCGTCTGAAATCACATAGATGCCTGATTCTTTGATGATCGGGACCAGCTTTTCGTAATCCTCTTTGCTCATGACGCCGCCGGTCGGATTGCTCGGAAAATTGAGTATGATCGCTTTTGTCTTGTCCGTGATCGCCGCCTGGAGATCTTCCGGTTTCAGCTTGAATTCGTTTTTCTCGGTCAGGGTGATCGGCACGATCGTTGCTTTGGCCATTTCGACCGCCGGTTCGTACGCGACGTAGTTCGGGTCCATGACGATCACTTCATCGCCTTCCTCGACCAGGGTGCGCATGGCCAGATCGATCCCTTCCGAACCGCCCACGGTGACGATGATCTCGTTTTCCGGATCGTAGGACTGGTCATAGCGGATGTGCTGGAATTCGCTGATCAGCTTCCGCAGTTCGAGAAGACCGCGGTTGGCCGTATAATGCGTCTTTCCTTTTGAAAGGGAATACACGGCGTTTTCGCAAATGTGCCATGGCGTATCGAAATCCGGTTCTCCGACACCGAAGGAAATGACATTGTCCATCGTATTGGCCAGATCAAAAAATTTTCGGATGCCGCTCGGCTTTAAGTTTTCGATCGTTTTATTGATTGGTTTCATTATGGAGTCACCACCAGTCGGCTGGATTCTTCCGGCTCTTCATCTTTCATGATGATACCGCTCGTTTTGTACTGCTTGAGCACGAACAGCGTTTTCGTGCTGCGCACATCCTCCACACAGGCGATCTTGTCCGAGACGAAACGAGCCACCTCGAACATTGTTTTTCCCTGAACAAGGCAGAGAAAGTCGCAGTCTCCGGAAAGCAGATACATCGTGTCGATTTCCGGATAATTGGCAATTTTCATCGCCGTCTTGTCATAGCCTGTATGCCGCTGCGGAACACAGTCCACCTCGATGAAAGCCATGACTTTTTCGTTTTTCAATGCGCGGTTATAATTGATGACCGTATGATAGCCGCAGATGATCTTTTCCTCTTCAAGTTTTTTTATTTCCTGTTTTATCTCCTTTTCATCTTCCTGGAGTATGTCGGCAAGGTCCTGCGAAGAGAGCCTCGCGTTGTTTTCAAGAAGATCAAGCAGTGTATTTGAATTCATAATGCTCCTCCTGTTTTAGACTATTTTACAGTATTTTCATTTTTTTTACAAAACCTTCTAAAGCCCACGGTTTCAACCGTGGGAGGATGTCAAAAAACACTTTCAGTGCAGGGAAGAACATCTCGTTTTCATGGCCATCCCGACGTTTTCCGCTTGTATTTCTGCTTCCGGTTTTCCGGACGCGTCTTAAGAAAAAATTTGCAGGATGGATTGAAAACGCTAACAAATACGGGATTCACATTGACAATTAATTCACATACTTTTATAATTATGGTGAATTTAATAAAGGAGGATTTACTGACATGACAGTAAAAGTTGCAATTAACGGTTTTGGACGTATCGGACGTCTGGCATTCCGTCAGATGTTTGATGATCCGAACTATGAAGTAGTAGCAATCAACGATTTGACAAGCCCTGAAATGCTGGCTCACCTGTTGAAATACGACTCGACACAGGGAACTTACAAACTGGCTGACACAGTGGTTGCCGGAGAAGACTCGATCACAGTTGACGGAAAGAAAATCACGATCTACAAAGAAGCGGACGCTTCCAAACTGCCTTGGAAAGAACTGGGCGTAGACGTTGTTCTCGAATGCACTGGTTTCTATACTTCAAAAGCAAAAGCACAGGCTCACGTAGATGCAGGTGCTCGTAAAGTTGTTATTTCTGCACCAGCAGGAAATGACCTTCCTACAATCGTTTACAATGTAAACCAGGATGTCCTGAAACCATCGGATCAGATCATTTCTGCAGCAAGCTGCACGACGAACTGCCTTGCTCCAATGGCAAAAGCTTTGAATGATCTTGCACCGATCAAAGGCGGTATCATGACTACAGTTCATGCTTACACTGGTGACCAGATGACTCTTGACGGACCTCAGAGAAAAGGCGACAAACGTCGTAGCCGTGCTGCTGCAGTGAACATCGTTCCTAACTCTACTGGTGCCGCAAAAGCGATCGGTCTTGTTATCCCTGAACTGAACGGAAAACTGATCGGTTCTGCTCAGCGTGTTCCTGTTCCTACAGGTTCAACAACTCTGCTCGTTGCGGAAGTTGAAGGCGAAGTGACAGTTGACCAGGTAAACAAAGCGATGGAAGCTGCCCAGACTGAATCTTTCGGTTACAACACAGAAGAAATCGTTTCTAGCGATATCATCGGTATGAAATACGGTTCACTGTTTGATGCTACTCAGACAATGTGCACTCCTACAGGAGATGGAAACACTCTTGTTCAGGTCGTAAGCTGGTACGACAATGAAAACTCTTACACGAGCCAGATGGTTCGTACAATCAAATTCTTCTCTGAATTAGGCGACTAATTATATAAGAAAACAGATTGAACCCGAAAGACATCGATTCGTTCTCGATGTCTTTTTTTGCGCCTTGATGAAATGCGTAAACTAAGGTATTCTAATAGAATGAATGTGAGGTCAGAAAGATGCCATTGAAACAACGTTTAACGGATGAAGACCGCGACGAGATCACAAAAGATGTAGACGATCTCGACGCCAATTATATCAATCAGATGAAAGATGCCGGGATCGATGAGGATCTGCTCCAGCAGTTCAGGGATCTGACCATCGAGCTCGGAAAGGAAAGGGGAGAGCAGAAATGAAACTGTACAACAGCTATACCCAGAAAATTGAACCATTAAAACCGATCGAGGAAGGCAAGGTGTCCATGTATGTATGCGGCCCTACTGTGTACAACTATCCCCACATCGGCAATGTCCGCCCGATCATTGTATTCGATACCTTGAAAAAAGCGCTCGAAGCGCAGGGCCTTGACGTCACCTATGTATCCAATTACACGGATGTCGATGACAAGATCATCCATACTGCCATCGAACAGAACACGACCGAAAAGGAAATTACGACAAAATTTATTGCCGCCTATGATCAGACCCGTGCCGATCTGAACGCCGACATGCCCAATGTCGCTCCGAAAGTAACAGAAACGATGGATGAGATCATCGCCTTTATCAAGGAACTCATTGAAGCCGGGGCCGCTTATGAAATTGACGGCGACGTGTATTACCGGGTCGGATCCAACCCGAAGTATGGCGAACTGTCCCATCAGAAGATCGAAGATCTCATGGTCGGCGCCCGGATCGATGAAAATGAAAAAAAGGAAAACCCTCTCGATTTTACGCTCTGGAAAAAGACAGATACCGGGATTCAATGGGATTCGCCATGGTCAAAAGGACGCCCGGGATGGCACACCGAATGTGTCGTCATGATCAACGACGTGTTCCACAAAGATCTGATCGATATTCATGGGGGCGGGCTCGATCTGAAATTTCCGCATCATGAAAATGAAATAGCCCAGAACGAATCGCTGCATCATACCCATCTGGCCAATATGTGGGTATATAATGGAATGATCAATATCGACGGGATCAAAATGAGCAAGTCGCTCGGCAACGTATGGTGGGCAAAAGATCTGATCAGCCAGTATGGCGGCAATGTGATCCGCTGGGTCATGATCTCCGCACAGTACCGCGCTCCGCTCAATCTGAATGAGCAGGCTTTCGAAAGCGCAAAAAAAGAACTGCAGAAAATCACAAATGCCTACAAGCAGGCCGAGGTCCTGCTGCAGATCAGCCATGCCGACGAGCCGAAGGAAAAAGATCAATTCACGTGGGATGCATTCATTGCCGCAATGAATGACGATCTCAACACACCCAACGCCATCACAGCTGTGCTGGAATGCGTGAAAAAGATCAATCAGGTCCAGCGCCGCAGACCGCTCGACCTCAAGGAAGTGCAGAAATACGTCACGACACTCGAAGCGATGATGCATGTGCTCGGGATCCGGCTCGATCCGATCCGGATGAGCGAAGAGGACAAGGAAATGTATCATGCCTGGAAAGCGGCCGCAAAAGAAAAGAATTTTGAACTGGCTGACCAGTATCGCGCCCGGCTGATCGAAAAAGGGATCCTGTAAATGGAAATCGTAACACATAACGCGACCAGTCTTGCCTGGATGGGCGATGCGATCATGACGCTGGTCATCCGGGAACACCTGTTGTCCCTTGGCTATTCCAAAGCCAACGTTCTTCAGAAAAAGAGCGCAAAGATCAATAGCGCAAAAGGGCAGTCCTATATCCTGGAACAGCTGGAGAAAGAGAATTTTTTTAACGAAGAAGAAAAGGAGATCCTGCGCAGAGGACGCAATGCGTCGATCCATTCCAAAGCAAAAAATGCGGATGGAAAAACGTATTTGCGCGCCACCGCCCTGGAATCGCTCATCGGCTATCTGTATTTGTACGCGCATGAACAAAGACTGCGCCAGCTGATCGGGCGAATCGTAGAACTAGGAGATACGTTAAAATGATCGTTTACGGAAAAAATGTTTTTAATCAGATCAAAGAAGATCCCCAATCTGTCAGTGAAGTGTATATCCTGGACTCTTTGAAGGATAAAAAGCTTCGCGACAGCGTGAAAACCCTGAAATGTCCGGTAAGATCGGTTTCGAGAAAAGAGCTCGATACCTTGACAGGCAACGGGATCCACAACGGCATCGCCGTCAAGGTCAAAGATATACCGACCTATTCGCTCGATGAGCTGCTTGCCAGAAAGAAAAGCCAGGGACCGGGACTGTATGTCGCGCTCGACAACATCCAGGACCCGCATAATGTCGGTTCTATCCTGCGGACAGCCGACTGCACCGGAGTCGACGGAATCATCTTATGCAGACACAACAGTGCCGGCCTGACACCGACAGTTGTCAAGACAAGCACCGGGGCCGCCTACACGGTACCTGTTGCGATCGTGAACAACCTTTCCCAGGCATTGAAGAAAATGAAAGAGGAAGGATACTGGATCGCAGGCGCCGATATGGATCATGCCAGGGACTACAGGGAAGGAATGTATGATGCGCCGACCGTTCTTGTGATCGGTTCGGAAGGAAAAGGCATCTCTCCGTTAGTAAAAAAGCAGTGCGACTACATGGTCAGGCTGCCTATGGCCGGTTCCATTTCATCTCTCAATGCTTCGGTAGCCTGTGCCGTGCTTCTTTATGAAATCATGAATCAGCGTGATCCGCTGCCGAAAAAAAATGACCGATAATATCAATGAAGTGATCTACCGCTACTTTGTTCAGGACGAGGATGCTCTGCCCGAGCTTCTTCATTATTCACGATCGATCGCCGTCAATGAATACAAAAGCTGGACGGGAAGAAATCACGTTCCAAGACACGAACTGGATGAATTTATATCAAGCGCCGATCTCATTTTGATCGAATGTCTGCAGAGCTACCGCACAGACCAGCAGACCTCGTTCATTTCCTATTATAAACGGGCCTTGAAAAACTGGCTGACAGACCAGGCGCGCAGGAAAACAGGGATCCGCTATGAAGAAGAGAAAGCGATCAGCCTGGACTGCCGGATCGGCGAGACGGGCAGCACATATCTTCATGAAATCGTAAAGGATGAAAAAGCGGCAGCCCCGGATTCCTTTCTGCTCAGGGAGAGCGTGGCGGAACTTTCCCAAAGCCCTGATCTTTCCGACAAGGAACGGGAGATCGTGGAACTGCTTCTTCAGGGCTATTCAAAAAAGGAAATCTGCGAAAAGACAAAAAAGTGCTATAAGACCATACGTCGTACCTGCGCGCGTTTTGAGCGCCTGTTAAAGAGGCATTTGACAGACAGCTGAAAAAAATTGTATTATTATTCAGATGTAAGGAGCGTGAAAATATGGCTGAAAAAGTTACTTTGACTTGTACGGAATGTCTTTCGAGAAACTATACGACCTCGAAAAACAAAAAAACGAGCACGCAGCGTCTTGAAATGAGAAAATTCTGTCCGAAATGCGGCAGACATACTTTGCATAGAGAAACAAAATAGAAGGAATGGAAGATTATGAGCAAAGAAAAAAAGGAATGGACCTATTCCCCGAAAGGAGTATGGTCCGAACTAAAAAAAGTACAGTGGCCGACATTTGGAAATCTGATGTCGACAAGCGGACTGGTCATTGCCTTTACCGCATTGTTCGGCGTTTATTTCTTTTTGTGCGAACTGGCTTCCTCCAGCTTAGTGAGCTGGATCGTAGGACTTTAAAAGAGCGCATCCCGCGCTCTTTTTGCGAGAATGAATTGTATGCTTAGTGGTTTTTCGGGAAATACGTTATAATATGGAATGAATAAGGAAATAAGGAGAAAATCAATCATATGGCAGAAGAATTAAAAAAAGAATGGTATGTCGTAAATACATACGCAGGACAGGAGAACCGTGTCAAGGAAAATCTTGAGCGGCGGATCAAGACAATGGGGCTCGAGGACTCGCTGTTCCAGGTCGTCGTCGCCGAGGAAAAGGTTACAGAAATCAAAAACAATAAAAAAGTCGAAAAGACGCATAACCTGTTTTCCGGCTATGTGCTCGTTCAGATGATCATGACCGACGAAGCGTGGTATGTCGTGCGCAATACGCCAGGCGTTACCGGATTTATCGGATCAAGCGGCAAGGGAGCGAAACCGTTCCCTGTATCCCAGGAGGAAATCGAATCGGTACTTGCACGGCTCGGTAAGCTCGAGAAGAAGACAGAAGTCGACTTCAAGGTCGGCGACCGGGTGAAGATTCTGCGCGGCGGATTTGAAGATTCCGAAGGCGAGATCGTGGAAATGAACGACGACAAGGAAGAAGCGACGGTCATGGTCCTTTTCGCCAATCGCGAAACGCCGACCGATATTCCGTACAGCGACATCAAAAAGATCGAAGAGTAATGAAAACCGTTGTTCTGGATCTGGATGGAACCATGTACCGCAATACACAGATCATTGAGAGCGCGAAGCATTTCGTCGATCTGTGTCATGAAAAGGGTGTTCCGTATATTTTTCTGACAAACAATTCGATGCGCACGCGCAAGGAGAATGCCGAACATATGATTGGAATGGGATATGAGCACATCACGCCCGATCTGTTCTTTAACTCGGCGATGGCCAGCGCAAAATACGCCAGAAGACATTTTGACGGGAACAAGGCGAGCTATGTCGGAAAGAACGGTATGAAAGAGGCGCTGACCGAAGAAGGATTCGAGATCACCGAAAATGATCCGGATTTCCTCTTTATCGGTCTGGACAAGGAGATGACCTACCGCACATATTCCGAAAAACTCGTCCATGCCCTGCGTGGCGCGAAGCTGATCGGAACCAACGATGACCGTATCCTGGCCAGGGAAGACGGTTTCGAGGTAGGAAACGGTTCGGTCGTCAAACTGTTCGAATACGCCTCTTCCCAGGAAAGCCCGAAGATCGCAAAACCGAATGCGCCGATCCTTGAACTGTGTCTTGAACATTTCGGGCTCGACAAGGAAAATATCATTCTGGTGGGCGATAACTTGGAAACAGATATTGCTTTAGGGTACAATACCGGTGTAGAAACGTTTTTTGTCGAAACGGGCGTTCATAAACGCGAGGATATCCCCCGGATCGGAACGGTTCCCGATCACATCGGCCGGAATTTGTCGGAATTTGACTGGCACTGGGTGGAATAATGACAAAAATACTGATACAATAAGAAAGTTAATTAGAAAGAGTGAATAAACCTATGGAACAAACATTAGATATAGTATTAATGGTCTTATCAGGAATCATTATTGTTTTGACATTGCTTCAGGGCGGAAAATCCGATGGTCTTTCTTCCGCGTTTACCGGAAGCGGAGACCTGAACCTGTTCGCCGTCACAAAAGAGCGCGGACCGGAAAAGGTAATCAGCCGAATGACTTTAGTGTGCGGAATTTTGTTCTTCGCTTTAGTCATCGCACTTCAAATCGTATAATTCGAAAAGGGGCCAAAAAGCCCTTTTTAATTTGACAGGAGGAAATCAATGCGCCAGGAACTAATCGAACTATTCAAAGAAAAAGACAAGCTTTCGCTCAAGGAGATCGAGCAATGTCTTCATGTACAGAACACAGAACAGATCAAGGAAATGATGACTGCCCTGCAGGAACTCGAGGACGAGCGGAAAATATACAACGATCACATGCAGTATGTATGGATCGACAATGATCAGTATATGATCGGCCGGGTCAAGGACGTCTCCCGGTTCGAGCTCGCCATCATCAACCCGGAAGGAAAGATCTATGTCCCGAAAGCCAATGCCAAGGATGCGTTCGACCGGGACGAGGTCCTCGTCAAAAAAACACCGCAGGGAAACTATGTCGTGCACATCTTTTCGCGCGGAATAAGAAATGTGACCGGCACGTTCTTCCGCGACAAGGAAGGCTGGCGTTTCCGTTCGGATATCGATCTGCACACGACATTCAAAGTAAAAAACATCAAGGAGTTCTCGCTTTCCAATAACGTAAAAGCCGTGGTCGAGATCGTGAAATACACAAGACCTCTTGAAGTGAGGATCGCCCGCATCATCGGACCGGCCAATGAAGCAGGGACAGATATCACGGCCCTGCTGTATGAAAACGAGATCCGTCAGGAATTTCCGGAACCGGTGATCGAAGAAGTCAGAAAGGTCAGCGATCATGTGACCGAAAAGGAACTGGAAGGCCGCAGCGATTTTCGCGCCCTTCCGACCGTAACGATCGATGGCGATGATTCAAAGGATTTTGACGATGCCATCACAGTGGAAAAGACAAAGGACGGGTATCGTCTGTATGTGCATATCGCCGACGTGTCCCACTATGTCAAGGAAAACAGCCCGCTTGATCAGGAGGCGTATCTGCGCGGAACAAGCGTGTATGTCGTGGACCGCTGCGTGCCCATGCTTCCGTTTGAACTGAGCAACGGCATCTGCTCGCTCAACCCGGACGTGGACCGGCTCACCTTGTCTTGTGTCATGGATATCGATAAGACGGGCAAAGTGAAAAAGTATGATATCGTGCCGTCTGTCATTCATTCGGACCGCCGGTGCACCTACAACAAGGTCAATCAGCTGATGGATCACGATCCGCAGATCGAAAAGGAATACGCGGATGTCAAAGAAATGCTGCTTGATTTCGAAGAGCTGGCAAAACAGCTTGAAAAACAGACCGAAAAGCGCGGAGCGATCAATTTTTCGACCAAGGAGCCGAAGATCACTTTGAACAAAAAAGGAAAACCGGTCGATGTGACGGTCAAGGAACGCGGCTATGCCGAGCAGATGATCGAAGAGGCGATGGTGCTGGCTAATGTCTGCGTGGCCAATTATCTCAACCAGCACAAATTTCCGGGCGTTTATCGTGTCCATGAGAAACCGGATCCGGAAAAAGTGGAAACCTTGTACCAGATCGCGCGCGTATTCAACGTTCCGTTCGAAGTGTCGATCAATGATGTCAACGCTCTGGAAATCGAACAGTTCCTCAGCTCGATCGACGATGAAACAGCACACGAAGTGCTTTCTCTTGTCGCGCTGCGGGCCATGCAGAAAGCCCGCTACGATGCCGACTGTATCGGACATTTCGGGCTCGCTCTCGATGAATACTGTCACTTTACGTCGCCGATCCGCCGCTATTCGGATCTTGTCGTTCACAGAATGCTTCGCCGCTACTGTTTCGAGAAAAACAGCGACAAGCGGCAGCTGGCCAAGGATCAGAACAAAGTCCGCGTGCAGGCTGCCCATATTTCCGAAAAGGAAAAAGATGCCGTGAACGCGGAACGCACGGTCAATGATTATAAAATGGCTCAGTACATGGAAAAAAAGGTGGGGCAGAGCTTTATCGGCACGATCATCAGTGTCATGAATTTCGGATTCTTTGTCGAGCTCGACAATACGATCGAAGGACTCGTCCCGATGCATACGCTCATGGATGATTATTACAATTACGATGAAGCGACGATGTCGCTGATTGGAGAGAACAGCGGCAAAGTGTTCCAGATCGGCCAGAAGATCAAGGTTTTGTGCATCGATGTCGACGCTGCCAAAGGACAGGTTACGTTCGGGATCGAACAAAATGCGACCCGGAAAGCGAAAGAAATGCCTTTCGAAAAAAAGATGCCGGGCAGGGATCGTCCGGCATCGAAGAAAAGGAAAACAGACCATTAATCATATAAACAGGAAAGATCCGGAGCATCAATTTGCTCCGGATCTTTTAGATGAGATGGAAGTGTTTCAGCGCGAATTCCACACCTTCATCCTCGACGCTTTTCGTGACGAAATCCGCCTCCTGCTTCAAGGCGTCGTAGCCGTTTTCCATGGCCACTCCGATCCCGGCAGCCCGGATCATCGGCAGATCGTTCAGGCCGTCGCCAAACGCGATCGTCTCGTCCGGCCTGATGTCGTACAGCCGCGCGACCTTGCGCATGCCTTCATCTTTTCCGCCTTCTTTCGGAATGATGTCCAGACCGTATTCGCACCAGTAGACGATCTTGGAACTGGAAGTATTCTTGAGGATCTGTTCCTGTTCGCGGTGGTTCATGCCTACGATGATCTGGTACAGCGTTTCGTTTTTCTTCTGCGAAAACGCTTTTTGATCCGGCTCTATGGCATGGTTCATATAACGGATCAGATCGTCATCGAGCGTATCGCACGCCAGTCCGCCGGCATTGCACAGAACAATTCTTTTTTTGACAGGCAGGGCATGAATGTTGGCAATGATCTGGTTTACATCGTGCGGATCAAGAGAACGCTCAAAGACGGTTTTTCCGTGTTCGCAGTACAGCTGTCCGTTAAAACACAGGATCCCGTCAAAGCGCACATTCTCAAAGACCGGGACCGCCGCTAAAGGGCGGCCTGTCGACAGGAAGATCTTTGTTCCGTTTTCCTGCAGCGTATTGAGGGCGGCGGCGCAGCGCCCGGAGATCCTGTTTTCATGGATCTTCAGGATCGTCCCGTCGATATCGAAAAAAGCGGCCTTGATCATTGCAGCACTCCGAAATGCTTCAGGGCATGACGGATCCCGTCTGTGCTGACACTATGGGTCGTGTAGATGCAGGCATCTTTTACAGCCTGGGTCGCGTTGCCCATCGCGATCGGAAGACCGACCGCATCGAGCATCTGCAGATCGTTGTCGCCATCTCCGAAAGCCATCGCTTCCTCTTTGGAAAAGCCGTAATGCTCAAGGATCTTTTTCACACCGGTTCCTTTCGAATTTCCATAGGGAATGATGTCGGCGGACGTCGGATACCAGCCGACCATGTCGGCGCTTTTCAAACCGTCCAGCACTTTTTTCTTTTCGGAAACCGGCACAGCGATCATCCCCTGGTAGATCGGCTGATCGATGAATTCATGGAAGTCGCGTCCTTCTTCGATCACATCGCAGTGCTGGCTGGCAATGTTCATATATTCCTCGAGCGCCGGATCATAAAACGGGGCTCTCATTTCCTCTTTTCCGGCGAAAAGGACGGGTTTGTCGTTTTTCAGGCACCATTCATACAATGATTCGATATCTTCATGATCGATCGGGTTTTCATAAAGCACTTTCTGGTCCGACTGAACAAGAGCTCCGTTGAATGTGATCGAAGCGTTCCAGTGGATCCCGGGAAAATGCGGAACGACATAAGGCGGGCGTCCGGTCGAGATGACGATCTTTATTCCCTGGTCGGCAAGCTGGCGCAGGGCAAGCATCGTGTCGGGTGCAGGCATCGGGCTGCCGTAGTCCACCAGGGTACCGTCCATATCAAAAAAAACAATCTTAATGCTCATATCTCTTCTCCTTCCTGGCGGTATAAGTGTAGCATAATTTGTTCTTTTTTCGTTCATTTTATTCTTTTCGCTCAAAATGGTTAAATTGGTTTCAAATTTGTCTTTCTTCGCGCATGATTTGACGAAAAAATGGGAGCGGTTACAATAGAGACATCAATGAAAGAGGTGGTTGCGATGACAGGAAACAATGCTGTAGGAAGAAAAACAAATCGATATGACACCTCTTTTGCGAGGTAGTAACTGGGATGAGAAAAAAAGGATGCATTCCGGTTTTTTATTTGATGAATGATCAGTATAGGGAGGAATAATACAATGGATCAGAATTTCAACAAAGTATTTTGGGATGCCTGCGCGAACGGCGATTTCCCGATGGTATGCGCTCAGATCAAGACCGGTGCGGATGTCAACTATCAGAACGGCGACGGAAGAACGGCTCTGATGCGTTCGGCAAAACGGGACCGCAAGGATGTTGTCCAGGTATTGATCGATAATGGAGCGGATGTCAATATGAGCGACAACAAAGGCAAGACCGCATTGATGGCTGCTGCCAAAAAGGGAAACAAGACGATCTGCAAAGCGCTGATCGATGCCGGAGCGGATGTCAACGCCAGGGACGACAATGGCCGCACAGCGCTCATGAGAGCCGCGCTGCTCGGACAGGACCGCTGCGTGCAGACGCTTCTGGATGCCGGAGCGGATATCAACGCGCAGGACGAGGCGGGACGCAGCGCTTTGATGGAAGCGTGCATCGCGTTCAAGAGAGATACGATCGCCTTGCTGCTGGAAAGAAATGCGGATGTGAATTTATTTGATAATAACGGATGCACAGCGCTCATGCGTGCTGCATACGGCGGATATCCATCCCTTGTCGAAAAGCTGCTTGCGTTCGGAGCCGACAAGGATATGGAAGACAAACAAGGCAATGTGGCCCTGGATTATGTCAGAGAGCATTGCAGAGCTCAGCTTGAGCCGATCTTGAGATAGGAGGAAATGATCATGAAAGACTATTTGAGTTCTGAAGTCAGAAACGTCAGTGTCGTTGGACATAGCGGCGCCGGAAAAACTTCTGTTCTGGAAGCAATGCTTTACTATACCGATGCGACGGACCGTTTCGGAAAAACGAGCGAAGGAAGCTCGCTGATCGATTTTGACGCGGAAGAGATCCGCCGCGGACTGTCCGTATACACTTCGATCGTGCCGATCGAATGGGATAACTGCAAGATCAATTTTATCGACACGCCGGGCTATCTCGACTTTATCGGCGAAAAAGAAGCCGGGGAAAGCGTAGGAGACAATGTCCTGATCGTCGTGGATGCGAAAAATCCTCTCGAACCGGGAACACGGCTGGCGTTCAAAGATGCTTTTGCACAGAAAAAGCCGACCATCTTCTTCATCAACAAGCTCGATGAGGAAAATACTTCCTTCGAAAAGGCGTATACGGCCCTTCACGAAGAATTCGGCAAGAGCGTGATCCCGTTCGAAGTTCCGATCATTGAAAACGGCGTATATGTCGGAACGGTCAATATCCTCAAAAACAAGGCATGGTATCATCACGGACCGAAAGCCTCGGATTCCGTGGCCCAGCCGATCCCTGAATCCATGATGGACGAAGTGTCGATGTACAAGGATCAGATCGCCGAAGCTGTCGCTATGGGCGATGACGAGCTGATGGAAAAATTCTTCTCGGGCGAGGAATTCACGGATGCCGAGCTGACGCGCGGCGTGCGCATCGGCGTACGCAGCGGCGAGATCATTCCTGTCTTTTCCGGTTCTGCGATCGAATCGCGCGGCATCGGCCGTCTGATGGATCTGATCGCTACCTATTTCCCGACCTATTCGGAAAAAGGGGTCTACACAGCCACTACGCCGAATGGAGTCAAGGTCGAGCTGCTTACGACCGAGCAGGAGGTCCTGACTGCCCAGGTGTTCAAAACGATCGTGGACCCGTTTGTCGGACGGATTTCCTATGTGAAGGTGCTTTCGGGAACGCTGGCATCGGATTCGAGCGTCGTGAACGCCAACAACGGCAAACCGGAAAAACTGTCCCAGATCTTTATCATTAAAGGAAAGCATCAGACGGCTGCCGGAAAACTGTTTACAGGAGATATCGGCGCGCTGACCAAGCTGCAGAATACGCAGACGAACGATACGCTGTGCGACCGCGGCAAACTGCTGATCGCCGATCCGATCGTCTTTACGAAACCGCTGTATGGCCAGGCCGTAACGCCGAAGACAAAAAATGACGAGGACCGCCTGAGCAATGGTCTGGCAAGGCTGCAGGAGGAAGACCCGACATTCAAGGTCGTGCAGAACAAGGAAACAAAGGAAACCGTGATGTACGGGATCGGGGATCAGCATCTGGATGTGATCGTGAACAAGCTGAAAAACAAATTCAAGGCCGATGTCATCTTGAGCGATCCGAAGATCACCTATCGCGAAACGATCACCAAGACGGCTGTAGGCGAAGGACGTCATAAAAAACAGTCCGGCGGACATGGCCAGTTCGGACATGTATTTGTCGAGTTTGCGCCAAATCCGGAAGAAGAGGAAATGGTGTTTGCGGAAAAAGTATTTGGCGGCGCCGTTCCGAAACAGTACTTCCCGGCTGTTGAAACGGGCCTGAGAGAATGTACGGCAGAAGGTACGCTGGCCAACTACAAGATGGTCAATGTCAAGACGACTCTGCTTGACGGAAAATACCATGATGTGGATTCGAGCGAAATGGCCTTCAAGCTGGCTGCGCGCTTAGCTTATAAGGATGCGATGGAAAAATGTCATCCGATCCTTCTTGAGCCGATCATGAACGTGACGATCCGGGTCCCTGATGAATATACGGGCACGATCATAGGTGATCTGAACAAGCGGCGCGGCGCGATCATGGGCATGACACCGGATGAGAACGACCAGATCATCGAGGCGCAGGTCCCGATGGGCGAAATGGCACGCTACTCGGTAGAACTTCGTTCCATGACACAGGGTCTGGGTACCTATACGATCGAAATGGACCGCTATGATCCGGTTCCTGAAAATATCTCAAAACGGATCATTGAACAGGCCAAGGCCGAAAAATAAAAGAGTGCATGCAAAAAGACAGGATCAGTCAAGAAGATCCTGTCTTATTTTTTCGTGATCGACCTGAAGGGCGGCTTCGATGTCTTCGCGGCAGTGATGCACAAGATCAAAGACAGCTCTGGACATGCACCACTTCATGATGAAACCAAGCTCGATGTTGCGGCACAGCACATAAAGCTGTTCCGGATCGGACTGATTTCTGATCTGTCCGGTTTCCTGCGCTTTGCGGATCTCGCTGACCGTGGCATTGCGGACCTCGCTTTCATAGGGAAGGATGTCGGATGCTTCGCTCATATTCAGGATCCAGTAGCGGCTGTACAGATCCCAGCCAAGCTTTGTGTTTTGTTCCATCGTATAGGTCAGTCCGATAAAAAGCCGTTCCCAGTGGTTTTCAGGATCGCACTTGTTCATCGCATTCAGCACATCGGCGACCGATCCTCTGAAATAATAGCGAAGCAGCTGTTCCTTTGAAGAAATATAGCGATAAAACGTCGGCTTTGTGATGCCGCATTCCCTGCAGATCTCCAGCAGGGAAACCCCTTCATAGCCTCTTTCCTGAAACAGCCGGAGCGACACTTCAAGGATCAGGTTCTTTTTATTTTCACGTACTGGCACAGACTTCCTCCCTGACTGGTTCGAGCAACGCTTCTATTCCTTTTCTGAAAAATTCAAAAAAGCTCTCTTCGCTTTCGAGCATGCACCGGTAGCCTCCAGTCCCGACCGATAATGCCATCATCGCGCTCATAAGACGATGAGGATCCGACTGATTCCGGATCTCCCCTTTCTTCTGCGCGATACAGATCAGATTTTCGATGCACTGATTGAATTCCCTGGAATCTCTATACGATCCGAGCTCTTCCTTGAAATTCGAGATGATGACTTCCCGGTACAGCTTAAATCCCATTCCGTCGATATTGTGATAGTAGTATTCGAATTTTTCCAGAAGCTGATCGTAGCAGTTTTTTGATTCATCCACTTCGAACCATCCGCTCGGAAGCTCGTTAGTCATTTCGCGGAAATAATACTCAAGCAGGGAATCCTTTGAATCAATGTATTTGTAAAAGGTCGGTTTCGTGATCTGGCATGCATTGCATATATCCATGACCGTAACCGACTGGTAATTGTATTGATGAAACAGGGAATAGGCTGTTTCAACGATTCGTGTTTTCGTATCTTTCTTCTTCATAATGGGGTTTACCTCGGTAAAGCTTTCTTCGACATTATTTTAACACATTTTTACGGCGTAATAAATGACATTTCGCATTAAAATATAAAGAGTATCATGAAAAAATGTATCATAATACTCATATCAATCGCAATAAGCGTGCTGTGCGAAGCGCATAAGAAGCTTTGCCTGGGACGTACTGTAATTTCTCCTCGCGATTAAATATATCGAAGAAGTCTGATATGGGGCAAGCGGAATGCTTTTGATCCATTCGCTCATCGACTCGTCATAGACAAAAGAGTGATAGATGGCTTGTCCTTGTCCGCAGGCGATCTTGGCAATACAGTCGTCCACAAGAAGGCCGGAACGCGTTTCATCATTGATCCGCGTATCGAACAGGATGTGATTCAGATCGTGCTCGTGGACCGATTCCCGTACAGAAAGAGGATCGGAAGTGCTCACAAGAACGATCAGAGGATAACGGGCGATCGGAGCACAAATATAACCGCTGCCTTCAGGATGCTGCAGGGCCAGAATGATATCGCACCGGTTTTTTTCCAGATCGTCCATCAGCTGTTTGTGGGTGGCGGAGTAAACACTGATCTCGATATCCGGATACCGTGCGTGAAAGGCAGAAAGAAGAGGAAGCACCATCTTCATGTCGCTGCGCAGGATCATTCCTAGGCGCAGGTTTCCGGACAGACCGTTTTTGAGCAGCTGCACATGATCAAGCGCCTCTTTATGCGCATCCAGGATCTTTTTTGCATACGGATAAAAAGATCGTCCGTCGTATGTGAGAAAAAGCCGGTGCTTCGTGCGGTCAAATAACGGGATGCCAAGCTCTTCTTCCAGAGAACAAAGCTGCTTGGTCACAGCGCTCTGCGATATGAAAAAGCGCTGTGCGCAGCGGGTCAGGTTCATTTCATGTTCGATCAGATCGACAAAGTATTCAAGCTGTTTCAGATTCATCTTATTATTCCTCTATGGAATCGTACCATAATAAAACGATATTTTATAGGAATAATAAAAAGGATTAAGATAGGGATGGAAAAACAGGAGGGGACAGCAATGAATTTGAAAAGAGTGATCATCTGGATCTTAGGTGTCAATATTCTGGCAGCAGGAATCGTGCTGAATACGAAAACAGGATTGGGCTGCGCGGCCGTATCGAGCGTAAACTATGTAGCAAGCCGGCTTTTTCCGGTATCTTTCGGTACAGCAAGCTCGATCCTGTATTTGATCTTTGTCGGCATTCAGATCGTTCTGCTGAAAAAGATCACGATAGCGATCGCGATGCAGATCCCGTTTTCGATCCTTTTCGGATGGCTTACCGATCTGTATGACCGGGCGCTGCAGGTGGAGCCACATACACTGGGTGCACAGATGATTGTCCTTCTGATCGCGATCAGCCTGACCGCTCTTGGGATCCATTTGTTTTTAAAAGCAGATATCGTCTATAATCCGGTGGAAGGGCTCACGAAAGCGTGCGCGCAAAAGATGAACAAGGAAATAGGACAGATGAAAAATATGCTCGATCTTTCCATGATGAGCGTTTCGCTCCTCATCGGTCTCGTGTTTTCCGGCGGAATCATCGGGATCGGGGCAGGGACGCTCATTTCCGCGCTGCTGTGCGGACGCATGCTTGGCTTATATAGAAAAATGGAACAGCATCTGACGAGCGAAGCCGCACCGATCAGACAAAAAGCAGACCGTACATGAGATGGTCTGCTTTATTCTTTTGCGAGAATTTCGTTTTTGATCTTGATAATATCCGGAAACGTGATCCGTTTGCCCTGTCCTTCAAGAACGAGGATCCTGCGAACCTTTTTCGAAATGATCTGCTCGAGACGATACGGGATCCGTACCGGATAATGATCGTGATCCAGATATTCATTCGCTATGTACTTGTTGGTGATTGGACACATGTTCTGGATAAGGAAGGCACATTCATGCCCGAGAATGTCTCCGAACACGATCGTATCGCATCGCCCGAATTTCCTCTTTTTCTCTTCTTCAATTCGTTTATATTTAGATATTTTGGAAGAGATAGGGATGAGCCATAAGATCCTTGGATCGGAAGAATCGCGCAGCGCAAAATATGCAGGGCGATCATGCACCGCATTATTCACGATGATCTTATTTGGCATCAGACCCGCTTCCGGAAAATCCCGAAAATACGAATCCTTAATGAAATAAAAATGTTTCTCTTCCACTAACATCGGTAAATCTCCTGGAAGAGCTTCATTAAGAAGCTCTACATGTGACCACGAGCATTTATTAGCCGCCTCTCGTGCAGCGGCTCACATTTGAACACGAGCACTTATCGATCGCACCTCGTGCAGCGATACACATGCAGGACTTATGTCCCGCCCATATTATAATGAGTACCGCTTCTCTTGAAAAGTAGTTTAAATCGATAAATTTACTGTTTAATCAATAATATTGCTCAGAACCATATCATTGGTATAACCAATGACTCATCCGTGCTGGCCAGCATCCTGGATCGCGTCAATAGCCAGGACAAGCATGAGCAAAGGAAGCGCATCGCGTTCTTTGACGTATTCGATCGAAAACTGATCGGTCAGATGCCAGATCTTGGTCTGGATCGTCCCGACCGTTTGACCGGCACCGTCATATACGGTATAATCCCAGCCCCAGATGTTGCCTTCGGCGTGCCAGTCCAGATAGTGCATGATGAGCTTTGGATGAAGAAATGACAGCTTCTTTTGAATAGTACCGATCTTTTCTTTGTGACGCATGATTTCAAAAGTTGGAAGCAAGCTCATCAAAACCTGATGGATCGTTCCGGCTTCGTTGTCTTCTGCGTCAAAAACGGTCAAGGTACGGGTCAAAGAAGGCGACCCCTTCACCTTATAGGCGATCCGTCCTTCCTCGTCATATACATCATACGTTCCCCAGAGAGAAAACATTTTTTGCTCAATGTATAAGGAATGCATAACATACCTCCTGACTATATATTCGTTGATATGGAAAGGAATGTCAAATTTTTCAAAGAAAGATACGTAAAATGCTATAATTTTTGTTAAAAGGAGAATGTTTTATGAAAGAAAATGCATGTTTCGATACCCTGGTCGAACGATTGATCGGGTGTGATCCGGTCGAAGCCATTGGTCTGGGAGGATCGCGTGCCACCGGGAAAGCTGATATTCATTCCGATTATGATCTGTATGTGTATGTGACCGAGGAGATGCCATTGGAAATACGCAAGCAGCTGTTCGACGGACTGTTCAGGATTATGGAATACGATAATATGTTCTGGGAAAGGGAGGATGACGGCATTTTCAAGGACGGGATCCCGATCGATATCCTGTACCGCAGGATCGGGGATTTCGACCGCACTCTCGAACCGGTCGTAACGGGCCATCAGCCATACAATGCCTACACGACATGTATGTGGAACAATCTGCTCAATACTAAGATCCTCTTTGACCGCAGCGGCCGTCTGACGCAGCTGAAACAAAAATACGACATCCCGTATCCGGAAGAGCTGAAGAAGAATATCATAAAAAGGCACCAGGCGCTTTTGTTCGACGGCCTGCCAAACTATGCCGATCAGCTCAGAAAAGCGATCGGACGCAAGGATCTGCCAGCCATGAACCATCGGGCAGCCGGCTTTATGGAAACGTATTTCGATCTGCTGTTCGCCCTCAATAAAACGACTCATCCAGGCGAAAAGCGGATGGTGCAGGAAGCAAAAAAGCTGGCCGTCGTCCCTGAACATTTCGAACAGGATCTGGAAGCCTTCTTTTCTCATTTGTATACCGATCCTCAAAAAGCGGCGGCCGATCTCGACCGGATCGAGCAGAGGATGAAAAAGATCCTGAATGAAGTCCAGATCGTGCCCGGACTGGATCATCCCGAAGATGTGCGTGCCTTGTTCGAAGAATAACATGACCTTTCGTTCCAGGCGTATCTGGAACTGCAGAATTACGAAGACGAACTGGCCTGTCTGGATAAAAAGTATAAAGAGCCAAAAGGATGCGTATACATTGCGTATGTCGGCAAAAAGCCGGCTGCATGCATTGCCATGATCCGGCTGGATGAGAAATGCTGCGAAATGAAGCGGCTCTACGTGCGTCCGGCATACCGTAATGAACATCTTGGAAGCCGGCTCGTGGACCGGCTGATCGATCACGCCCGAAAAAGCGGATTTTCATTGATGGGGCTCGATACCCTTCCATTCCTGGAAAGTGCCGTCCGACTCTATGAATCAAGAGGATTTGTTCGTATTCCCCCCTACAACAACAGTCCGATGGGCAATTCGATCTTTCTGGAACTCGCATTGTAGAAGCAGGCAGAAAAGCTTCGTGTTACCACAAAAAAACGGAATTTGATACACTAGACCTATGAAATGTATCACAAAAATATCCGTAAAAAATACCGCAAAGCTTAAGAAGTGCATTGCGGTCGCCGGGATCATCCTCTTTGTTTTCACAGGTCTGACCTGTCTGATCATGCCCCAGTTCAATGCCGACATCTTTTTGTATGTGTGCGCTGCGATCTGTACGCTATCTACCGTGTTCGTATGGTACGAAGCTTTTTTGAAAAAGAGGGGAACTGTCTATTTCGAGGCGCTCGTCCTCAGTGCCGTGACCGTGTTCTTGTGGCTGCACCGCCAGTCAGGCGAAATCGTGATCGTCACCGTCTTCGCGCTCTATCTGCTTGTCAATTCGATTGCTTTTGCGATCCAGAGCGTTCTCGATATCAAGGACCGTTCCGATACGTGGTGGTATGATCTGCTTCGCTTTGTCGTATACAGTCTGCTTTTTTTCGCCACATTCAGCCACGGCATGGATTCTCTGAAATACATTCAGTATATTGTCGGGCTGTATCTGATCGTGCAGGCTGCGCAGCTGTATTTTGAAATGACATCGTTCACGCATCCGCAGAGCAGCCGGTATTATACGTTCCGCTACTGGAGCTCGCTTCCGGTCGCTTTTGTCGCCATCCTGCCGTTCTTTGTGCTGGAAATGGCCAGTCACACCAACGGAAAGATGGATCCGGTCCTTGTGGAAGGGAAAGACGAGAAAAACGAAGCCAATCTGCGGGTCTTTGTTCATACCGGACTTTCGGGCGTGCATATGTTCGGACATATGACCCTGGCTTATAAAGGAATGATCTATTCCTACGGCAATTACGATACGGCGAACGAAAAACTGTTCCGCTCCATTGGTCCGGGGATCCTCTTTGTGTGCCCGATCGAGCAGTATATCGCCAATACGTGCACGTATGAGCATGTCACGATGTTCGAATACGGACTGAAACTGAATGAAGAGCAGATCCGTCTGCTCGAAAACACGCTTGAAGAGATCATGGCAGGAACCATCGAGTGGGAGGCGCCTTATGAAAAGGCGCTGAAAAAAGATCCGGCCATCCCGTTTTCGCAGTATGAAACCGATTATGCAAGCCGCTTGTGGTACCGCACACGATGCCGCTTTTACAAATTCAGAAGCGGCCAGTGGAAAACGTACTGGATCCTGGGCACGAACTGCTCGTTGTTTGCGGCTGATATCCTGAATCAGGTCGATCCGGCCATACACGGAAGCAAAGGGATCGTGACACCAGGCGAATTTTATGAATACTTTGAAGAAGCGTATGCGGATCCCAAAAGCAATGTTGTGTTCAAATCATGGCATTCGCTCAGCGAACCGGACACACTGCCTGCTGCGGGATCACATCAATAGATATTTCCTCTTCTAGTTACTACAATGATAAGTATTAGAGGAGGTATGTCATTATGAAATATGATGAATACAAAAACGATATAAAAGAAGTCCGCGAGGATGAAAAGGAAGCGCTTGACGCAGCCCGCGACCTGGATAAGGAAGGCAGAGAGGAAAAGCGCGAAGCCATCAAAGCCGGCCGCGATGAGAAAAAAGCCGAAATCGAACTGGCCCGCGAAGGCGTGAAAGCGGCAAAAGAAGCGGAACGCGAAATCAAAAAAGAAGACCGCGAAGAAGTGCGCGAGGTGCGTAAAGATACGCGGGACGAAAAGAAAGACGACCGCAAAGCGGAAATCGATGCCGCAAAAGCTGAAAAGGACGCGGAAGTAAAACTGGCCAAAGACGATGTCAAGGCGGCCAGGGAAGCAAAAAAGGAACTTAAAAAAGAGGACCGCGAACAATTCAGGGATCTGAAAGAAGCCGCAAAAGAAAAATACGAGGAAGTAAAAGAGGATATGCGCGGCGAAATGAAGGAAGCGCGTGAAAAAGCGCATGAAAAGATCGAGGAGCTCAAAGACGATCTGAACAAAGAATAATCATAATTCCACAAAAACAAAAACAGCGAAGAAGCCGGACAGACGGTTCTTCGCTGTTTTCATTCGTCGAAATCATCGGGATCGATCCCGAAGGTATCCTTGATGATCTGATTGATCTCTCTTCTGGTCTGTTCCTCGGAACTGTACAGCACATCGTAGGCGTTTTGCGCACGCCAGCGTCTCATGAGACGGATCGATAAAAAGCCGAGCACGAAAAACATGGCGGGCATGATGATCAGTCCGGCCAGAGCAATGAGGAACGACAAGATAAACTGCTGTTTCAGTGCCCATGGAACATACCATAATAAAAAGGCGCCTATCAGACAGGCGAGCAGTTCAAGACCGTATCCGACCAGCATGCCGCTGCGGATCGAGCTTTTCTTCCTGCGCTCCATATCCGTGATAAAGCAGTCGTGATCTGCGGGCAAGGCCGGTCCGATCGCGACAGACGGATTCTTTTTGAACGTGTGATCACGGATCAGCTGCACCCATACTTCGTAAAACGGAAATGTGTTGTGCACCATTTCGATCTCTTTTTCCTTTTTGAAACGTGATCCGTTTTTTTTGTAGAGCACACCGTATCGCCCGTACCGTGTCAGAAACAGGTAACGTATTTTCTGATCGATCCTTACTTCGTACAGCCGTTTCGTTTCCAAAATCTCTTCCATAAACAAATACCCCTTTTGATTTATTCTACCATTTGTCACAATGGTTGCGCCACTGTAACTTCTGCACAGTTCAAAACAGATCCGGCCAGTATTTTCAGGCAAATCTTTCTGCAGCAGGCAGTATATCCTTCTTTGAGAAATCAGGTATAATTGAAAACGAGGTGAATTATGAGAACCATAAAGCATTTTATTTCCTACTACAAACCGTACCGGTTCGTATTTTTTGTCGACCTGCTCTGCGCAAGCATCATATCGATCATCGATATCCTGTTTCCTCTTATCCTTGATTTCTGCTCCACGCAAGTATTTGTCAAGGATACGGACAGCCTGAAACATACGCTGCTTTTTGTCGCGGCAGGACTTGTGCTCATGTACGCGGTCCGCAGCCTGTGCCGTTATTATGTCAGCGCTCAGGGACATATCATGGGCGCGCGGATGGAAAGCGATATGCGCAAAGATCTTTTCGAGCAGTATCAGAAGCTGTCTTTTTCGTATTACGACACCCATAATACGGGGGTCATGATGTCGCGCGTGACAAGCGATCTGTTCGATATCAGCGAGTTCGCCCATCACGGTCCGGAGAACCTGTTCATTTCGCTCGTCAAAGTGCTTGGCAGCTTCGTGATCATGTTCGTCATCAACTGGAAGCTGGCCTTTGCGCTCTTGATCATTACCGTATTCCTGTTCGTTTTCTCCATGAATCAGAACAAACGCATGAAACAAGTATTCATGGACAATCGGAAAAAGATCGGCGAAGTGAATGCGTCCCTGCAGGATTCGCTGGCAGGTATCCGGGTCGTGAAATCCTTTGCCAATGAAGAACGCGAGCGGCAAAAGTTCGGTCATTCCAATCAGCGCTATCTTGACAGCAAGATCGACAACTATATGGTCATGGGCTGGTATTACGGCGGGACAAGCTTTCTGCAGGGCCTGCTTTATGTCACTGTCATCGTGTGCGGAGGTTTCCTGATCGCCCAGGGACAGATGAGCGCGATCCAGCTGGCCACATTCGCCCTGTATATCAATGTATATGTCGCGCCTCTTGAGATCCTGATCGAATTCACTGAAATGTTCCAGAAAGGCTTTTCCGGCTTCAAGCGGTTCGAGGAAGTCATTGACGAGATCCCTGAAATCAAGGAGGCACCGGACGCGAAACCTCTTGATCATGTGAAGGGCATGATCGATTTTGAAGATGTGAGCTTTTCGTATGAAAACAACGAAACGGTGCTCGACCATGTCGATATCCATATTCCGGCAGGGAAAAAGGTCGCCCTGGTCGGCCCGAGCGGCGGCGGAAAAACGACGTTGTGTTCCTTGATCCCGCGCTTTTACGATGTTTCTTCGGGAGCGATCCGGATCGACGGGCAGAACATCAAGGATGTGACCGTGCATTCGCTGCGGAAAGCGATCGGACTCGTGCAGCAGGACGTATACCTGTTTGGCGGAACGATCCGGGAGAATATCGGTTACGGAAAAGAAGACGCGACCGACGAGGAAATCGCCGAAGCGGCAAGAAAAGCGAATATCCACGATTTTATCATGACCCTTCCGGACGGCTATGATTCCTATGTCGGAGAGCGGGGCACCCGTCTTTCGGGAGGCCAGAAACAGCGCATATCCATTGCCCGCGTCTTTTTGAAAGATCCGAAGATCCTCATTCTTGACGAGGCGACCAGCGCGCTCGACAACGAAAGCGAACGGGTCATCCAGAATGCGCTCGATGAACTGGCCAGGAACCGCACATGCATCACGATCGCCCACCGGCTGAGCACGATCAAAAATGCTGACGAGATCATCGTGATCGATGACGAAGGCATCAAGGAAAGAGGGACCCACGAAACGCTTCTTGCGAAAAATGGAATTTATGCCAACTATTACCGGCTGCAGTTCAAAGATCCTGATCAGTGATCAGGTCTTTTTTTTGGTATAATGAAAAAATGAAATACGAAATTTTAAAAAAACAGTTCGGCTACGATACGTTCCGGCCGGGGCAGGAGGAGATCATCGATGCGATCATGCAGGGGCGCGATACGATCGCCATCATGCCGACGGGCGCAGGCAAAAGCATCTGCTACCAGATCCCCGCGCTCATGCTCGAAGGCATCACGCTGGTCATTTCTCCGCTTATTTCGCTCATGAAAGACCAGGTACGCTCTCTTAATCAGAACGGGATCCGGGCCGCCTATCTGAACAGCACCTTGACTCCGGGCCAGTACCGCAAAGCGCTTATGCTGGCCGCACAGGGCGAATACAGGATCATCTATGTCGCGCCCGAACGGCTGGAAAGCGAATCGTTCCTCCGTTTTGTCCAGCAGGCCAGGATCGCGATGGTCGCAGTCGACGAAGCCCATTGCGTATCGCAGTGGGGCCAGAATTTTCGCCCCAGTTATTTAAAGATCCGCGAGTTCATGCAGAAGTATTCGGGACAGTGGCGCTTCTGTGCGTTTACTGCCACAGCCACGAAACAGGTCGAAGAGGATATGATCGGGCTTTTAGGAATGCGTTCGCCTTATATCGTCAAGACCGGGTATGACCGGAAGAATCTGTTTTTCTCGGTAGAGTATCCGGCTAATTCCTTTTTGCGCCTTCTCGAGCTCGTCCGCCAGCGTAGCGGGCAGAGCGGGATCATTTACTGCATACGGCGAAAGGATGTCGAGGAACTGTGCGAAAAGCTGTGTGCTGCCGGCATCCGTGCCACCCGCTATCATGCGGGTCTTTCGGACGAGGAACGAAACGCAAACCAGGAGGATTTCATCTTCGACCGCTGTCCGGTCATGGTGGCGACCAATGCGTTCGGCATGGGGATCGATAAACCCGATGTACGGTATGTCATTCATTATTCCATGCCGTCTTCGCTGGAAAACTACTATCAGGAGGCGGGGCGTGCCGGCCGCGACGGCCAAAGTGCCGAATGTATCTTATTTTACAAAGCGGCGGATGAGCGTGTGCTCCAGTTCCTGCTCGAGAACCAGGATTTCGGGGATATCGGTGAAACGCAGCGTAAAGAACGGATTGCCAAGGACTGGCGCCGCCTGGAAGCCATGAAAGGATACGCTTTGACGCAGGCATGCCTGCGGCACACCATCCTGACCTATTTTGGCGAGGATTCGCCTGAACAGTGCGGCGCATGCTCCAACTGTATGCATGAATACGAGCTGATCGAAATTTCAGAAAGTGTCCACACGATCCTTGGCGCGATCAAGAGCGTGCGGCAGAAGTTCGGGGCCACGATCGTCCTGTCCCTGCTCAAGGGAAGCCGGTCGGCCAGGATCGGGCAGTATGGCCTGGATCAAAGCGCGTTTTACGGCAGCTTGTCGGGCCTGACGATGCGTCAGCTGCAGGATATCCTGCGTTTCATGATCCAGGACGGTCTTGTGGAAACGACGGCCGATACATACCTTGTGCTGCGGATCACGCCAAAAGGATCGCGGTTCTTCGCGCATCCATCCAGCCTGACGATGCGTCAGTATAAAAAAGGAAAGGAGCCGGATGCCCAGGATGACGAAGTGTTCGAACAGCTTCGTGCTGTGCGTTTGCGGCTTTCCAGAAAATACCGGGTTCCGCCTTATGCGATCTTTACGGACCGCACTTTGCATGAAATGGCGCAGCAGCGTCCGCACACGAAAGGCGAGATGCTGGCGATCAGCGGGGTAGGAGAGGTCAAATACCGCAAATTCGGGCGGTATTTTACGGCTTTGTTCAAAGACGGGGAATGAAGCGTATCAAAACAGGAAACAAACAAGGAAATAAAAGGGGACGATTTGACTTGATTTTTTGCGATGGGCTTTCTATACTGAACGAGTGACTGCGAAAATGTGATTTCTACACATATTTCATCAAACGGTCATATCAAAGATTTTTTTATTACATCGCATCCTTAGGAGCGAGAGTAGGAGGTACACATGAAAAAATCACAAAATCTGAAAAAGATGACGCTGTTCGCTTTGTTCATCGCCATCGAGATGATGCTGCTGATGACGCCGTTCGGCTACTTGCGGATCGGACCGATCAGCGCCACGCTCATGCACATTCCGGTCATCCTGGCGGCCATATTCCTGGGGACGGGATACGGTGCGGCACTTGGCCTGATCTTCGGCATCACTTCGGTGATCAATGCGACCATGACGCCGGGCATCACGAGCTTCGTGTTCTCGCCGTTCGTTACGATCGGCGGGATGAGCGGCAATTTTATGTCGCTGGTCATTGCGATCGTTCCGCGCGTGCTGCTTGGCGTGATCTCGGGCCTGCTGTTCCAGCTGTTCTCAAGAAAGATGAAAACCTGGACGAGCGCGGCACTGACGGCCGGGATCGCGACCTTGTGCCATACGATCATGGTGCTTGGTCTGATCGTGATCTGCTTTGGGGCCGATTATTCGAGCGCGGTCGGCATCGCTCAGAACGCGCTGATCGGGGTCATGGCTTATACGGTGGTGACCAACGGCCTGTTCGAGCTGATCCTTGCTTCGCTTTGCGCGCTCGCGCTCACCAAGGCGATCCCGGTCTATTCGATCCGTCCGGCCAAGGTCAAAGCGTAACGGAAAATACGATATATCCTATGCAGGGAAGCGCGGTATCGTCCGCGACTTCCTTTTTTGGTTTTATTTACGATTGTGCACATTGTGAAAAGGTGCTAAAATTATCCTAAATAAAAGCGTTTGAAAGCGCTTGAAAAATAGGAGGAATAAAGATGCTAAAAGGGATAGCCGCAAGTGCCGGTGTCAGTGTCGCGAAGGCGTATAAGCTGGAAGCGCCGGTAGTTGTGATTGAGAAAAAAGATGGGGTTCCTGCAGAGGAAATCGAAAAATTCAATAATGCCTTGGAAAAAACGATCAAAGATATCGAAGGTGTTAAAGAGCGGGCCGCAAAACGTTTAAGCGAAGAAGAACTTGCTGTGTTCGACGCTCACCTGATGATGGCCCAGGACCCGGAATTCGCTTCTCAGATCAAATCGATGATCGAAAACGATAAAGTTAATGCCGAGTATGCGGCGGATACGATCGCCAGCCAGATGATCGCGATGTTCGAAGCGATGGATAACGATTATTTCCGTGAAAGAGCGGCCGACATCAAAGACGTCACGTTCCGTCTCAAATGCAATCTGCTCGGTCTGCAGATCCCTGATCTGACCGCGATCGACGAGCCGACAGTAATCGTTGCGCATGATCTGACGCCTAGCGATACAGCACAGCTCAACGAATGGGTAAAAGGTTTCGCGACAGCGATCGGCGGCAAGACATCGCATTCAGCAATCATGGCCAACTCGCTCGAGATCCCGGCTGTCGTGGGCTGCTCAGGCGTTCTCGAAGCGGTGAAGACCGGTGATGTGATCGGGCTCGATGCACTCGATGGTTATGTATATGTAAACCCTGATGAAGATAAAGTAAAAGAACTCGAAGCAAAAGCGAAAGCATATGCCGAGGAAAAAGAAGCGCTGAAAGTTCTTGTCAGCGCGAAATCGATCACGACCGATGGTCATGAAGTCGAGCTGGCCGGAAATATCGGCGGCTTCAAGGATGTGGAAGGCGTACTGAAAAACGGCGGCGAAGGTGTCGGCCTGTTCCGTACGGAATTCCTGTATATGGATAACGATCACTTCCCGACAGAAGAAGAGCAGTTTGAAGCCTACAAACAGGTTCTTGAAGGCATGGATGGGAAAAAGGTCGTTGTTCGTACGCTCGATATCGGCGGCGACAAGAAGCTTTCCTACTATACGTTCCCTGAGGAAATGAATCCGTTCCTCGGTTACCGTGCGATCCGTCTTTGTCTGAAAGAACAGGATATTTTCCGTACCCAGCTGCGTGCGCTGTGCCGTGCGTCGGTGTATGGAAAACTGTGCATCATGTTCCCGATGATCGCTACGATCAATGAATTCAGACAGGCAAAAGCGATCTATGAGGATGTCAAGGCGGAGCTGATCAGCGAAGGCGTACAGGTTGCGGATGATATCCAGGTCGGAATGATGGTGGAAATTCCTGCTGCGGCTGTGCTGGCAGATGAATTCTCCAAATATGCGGACTTCTTCTCGATCGGTACGAACGATCTGATCCAGTACTCGATGGCGGCTGACCGTATGTCGGAAAACGTATCGTATCTGTATCAGCCATACAACCCTTCGATCCTGCGCCTGATCAATATGACGATCCAGGGCGCGCACAAGAATGGACGCTGGGTCGGCATGTGCGGTGCGATGGCCGGAGAACCGTACGCAGTACCTATTTTGTTAGGACTTGGACTGGATGAATTCTCCATGTCGGCAACGCAGATCCTGAAAGCGCGCAAGGTCGTTACTTCCTTGAGCTTTGAGGAAATGAAAAAGCTGGCTGCTGAGTGCCTGAACAAGGATACGGCGGAAGAAGTTCTCGACTACGTAAAAAGCGTAGTGGACTAATACTTATCAACGATTAGGGACAAGCGATTGTCCCTTTCTTTTTGGAGGAGATCATGAGACTGATATGGAATTTTACGAAAGAATATAGAAAACTCCTTATTTTTGATTTTGTTTCTGTTTTCGGTTTTGCGCTGGCCGAGCTGGGCATCCCTACGATCATCGCGCAGATGATCGACCAGGGGATCAACGGCAGTGATCCGGACATCCTGTACCGGCTCTTTTTTGTGGTCGTCCTGATTTCGGTGCTGGGTGTGTGCGGAACGAGCCTGCTGGCGTACTGTTCGACGCGGATCAGCACCAATGTGACGTATGATATCCGCAAAGCCGTATTCGCGCATGCGATGCGCTTTTCGCACGCGGAAATGGAAAAGTTCGGTGTGGCCAGCATGATCACGCGCACGAACAATGATGCCTATCAGATCATGGTGTTCCTGCAGACTGTGCTCCGCAGTGCCATGATGGCGCCGGTCATGATCGTCGTGAGCATATGCCTGGTCACGCTTACTTCGCTGCGGCTGGCAACAGTCGTATTCGCGACCATTCCGGTCATCATCCTTGGTGTGATCCTTTTCGCAAAATATTCGGCGCCGCTTTCGGAAAGCCAGCAGAAATCGCTCGATACGATGAACCGGATCCTGAGAGAAGATCTTTCGGGGATCCGGGTGATCCGTTCGTTCAACAATGAAGGGTATGAACAAAAGCGGTTCGAAAAGGAAAATGCGTGGTACACGTCCCGTACGACGAAACTGTTCAAGCTGATGTCGATCTCCGATCCGCTCTTTTTCTTTGTCATGAATATCGCGACGCTCATCATTTATTTCATGTCGGCGCGCATGCTCGGAAACCAGACGGTCGAGATCGGACAGGTTGTCGCTTTTATCGAATATTTGTTTCACGCGATGATGTCCGTCCTCGTCTTCTGTATGGTGTTTATGATGTATCCGCGGGCCAATGTGTCGGCCCGGCGCATACAGGCTGTGCTCGATACGCAGAGCACGATCGTTTCAGGAACAAAAAAGATCGGGCGGATCAGCGAGGTACAGTTCGATCATGTTTATTTCTCTTATCCGGACGGCGAGGAAAATGTTCTGTCGGACATTTCTTTTTCTGTAAGGACGGGCGAAAAGCTGGCTGTGATCGGTAGTACAGGTTCCGGAAAAAGCACGCTGGTCAAGCTGCTGGCACGCTTCTATGATGTGACAAAAGGAAGGATCCTGATCAATGGAGAGGATATCCGGATGCTGGATCTTTCCGATGTGCGGAATGGTCTTGGTTTTGTGTCCCAGAAGCCCCATATGTTCAGCGGAACGATCCGGGATAATATCGCGTTCGGGCTCGATCAGCCTTCGATCGACGAAATTGCCGAGTCGGCGATGCTGGCGCAGGCCCATGATTTTATCATGGCGCGCCCGGATCAGTTCAACGAACGAATTGCCGAAGAAGGGACGAATCTTTCCGGAGGCCAGAAGCAGAGGATCTCGATCGCAAGAGCGCTGCTGAAGAAAAGCGGTCTGTATGTATATGATGATTCGTTCAGCGCGCTCGATTTCAAAACGGATGCCAGACTGAGAAAAGCGATCGAACCGATGCGCAAGGATTCGATCCAGATCGTGGTGGCGCAAAGGGTGTCCACGATCCTGGATTCCGATCACATTCTCGTGCTGGACGAAGGGAAAATGGTTGGCTATGGTTCGCATGACCAGCTGTTCGAAACGTGTGCGATCTATCGGGAGATCGTTCTTTCCCAGATGAGCGAACAGGAGGTGCGCGATCATGCCAAAAAAGCTCACATTTAAGCAATGTCTGGGGCATCTATGGAAATTTCTGAAGCATCATAAGACAAAACTGTTCGTTGGCCTGTTTCTTGTGATCGTGATGCAGGTCATTTATGCGATCATGCCAAGTGTCGAAGGAATGATCACGACCCAGCTGCAGATCGATGTGACGGCAATGGCCAGGCATGTGCCGGGCGCTCATATCCAGATGAATATCATCCTGCGTATTTTAGGGATGCTCGGTATCATTTATTTATGCAAGATCACGAGCCAGTTCATCAGCGCTTTCATGCTTACAGATTCGATCCAGAAAACGATGGAGGATATCCGCAACGCGATCGAGACAAAGATCAACCGGCTTCCTGTTTCCTATTTTGATGCGCAGCAGACCGGCGACCTGCTTTCGCGGATCACGAATGATGCCGAAACTGTATCGAATGCCCTCCAGCAGACTTTGTCGCGGGTGATCGGTGCCGTGTGCACATTTACGTTCGTATCGATCATGATGTTTTCGATCAGCTGGAAAATGACGCTGATCGTCTATGTGGCACTGCCGCTTATCGCGCTCCTTTCTTTCGGGATCGTTAAAAAGAGCCAGGTGCTTTTTGACGAGCAGCAGCAGGCGCTCGCGAACCTGAATGCGACAGTCAACGAGCTGTACTCGGGGTTTAATGAAATCGTGATCTATGATCAGCAGAAAAAGGCGGAAGGACAGTTCGAACAGGCAAACGCGGCGATGCGCGGTTCGGGCTTCAAGGCACTGTTCATGTCCGGACTGATCAATCCGCTGACTTCGCTTGTCACATACATTACGATCGGATGCTGTGCGCTGGTCGGCTGTCTGAATGTGCTCAACGGTTCGCTGATGCTCGGGCAGCTGCAGGCGTTTATCCGCTATATATGGAATATCAATGATCCGATCGCCCAGCTTTCGCAGCTTTCCAGCCAGGTACAGTCGGCATTTTCTGCCATGAACCGCCTGTTCACGTTTCTTGATCTGGAAGAAATGCCGCAAGCAGAAACAAAGCCGTTTGATGAAGAGATCGAAACGATCGATTTCGATCATGTGCAGTTTGGTTATGGAGATAGCATGCTCATGCATGATGTCGATCTTCATGTAAAAAAAGGGCAGACGATCGCGATCGTAGGGCCGACCGGAGCAGGGAAGACGACGCTGACAAATCTGCTGCTGCGCTTTTATGAGATCAAGGGCGGCAGCATCCGGATCAACGGAAGAGATATACGGGATATGTCGTATGGCGATCTGAGAAATTTGTTCGGTCTCGTGCTGCAGGATACATGGCTGTTCGAAGATTCGATCGAGAACAATTTAAAATACGGGCGGCATGATGCGCTGCGCAGCGAGATCGTGCAGGCGGCCCGGGATGCCAACGTTCATCACTATATCCGGACTTTATCGAAAGGATATGATTCGCTTGTGAATGAGGGAGGCACGAATATTTCCCAGGGCGAGAAGCAGCTGCTCACGATTGCGCGGGCTCTTGTCAAAGATCCGAAGATCCTGATCCTGGATGAGGCGACCAGTTCGGTCGATACGCGGCTGGAAAAACGTCTTCAGAACGCGATGGATGTGGTCATGAGGGAAAGAACGAGCTTTGTGATCGCGCATCGGCTTTCGACCATTGTCAACGCCGATCTCATTTTGGTGATGCAGCATGGCGATATCGTGGAAAGCGGCACGCACGAAGAGCTTCTGCAAAGAAATGGCGAGTATGCCAGGTTGTACAATGCACAGTTTGCGGATATGGAATGAACGGAGCCAGAGTCCTTTCGAGGGCTCTTTTTTGTGAGCCTCGATCAATTTTTAAGTAAGCGGGAAAAAGAACCGAGGGGATTCAACCTCCAGTTCATAGTATCCATATCCTGAATGAACTGGAGGTTTTTCCATATAAAAAGAGCCTGATTTTATTCAGACTCTTTTCTGTTATTTGGATGAATGTTTTATTTCGTCTATTTTATTTTGATCAGATTGGTTTTCTCTGATTGCTTCCTTTTATTGTTTTATGTGCTCCGGACTTACTCTTTTCGCCGTTTCTGACGTCCATCTTTCCTTTCAGATGTTTTCGCTTGCTGCAGAATTTCTTTCTGCTTCTGCCTGCTGCCGTTCTTTTTGCACATCGTTGACCTTCATTTTTCCGACTTTTGTGTCGATTCAGGAAGTTGACGAATTCATTCGATCCCAACACAACTTTGTCTGCCGGATCAAATTACTTCGCTTCGTACCACTTTATTCGTGGATTTTTTGCTCCCTGGTCACAATTGAATTGTTTTCCTTTTATGATCTGATCGCTTTCTTTACAGCTCCAGTCATTTTCCTGTTCTGTTGAACAGCTTTTCTCAATTGTATTCTTTTTCCTTACTGTGGCGATCCATTTTTATGTTTTTTTTGTTGTAGCGAGGAGCTTATTCCCTCACTTTGTTTTCGGATCTTTCAGATCGGTCTTTTTGTTCATTTTAACGACTTTTGTGTCGAGGGAAGCTGCGGTTCATTTTTTCCTTGAACTTTGCTGTGTTTTAACCTTTTTTGCTTGCCTTTCTTTTGGCACCTTTATAATATCAAGCTCTTTCGCTGTTGACAAGAAACTGGAAAAATCAGCAGTAAATATGGAATTGGTGCGATATAGCCAATGAATTTGCCTTTTTGCAGTTCGTTGGCTATAATGAGCGTAACGAAAGAGGTGAGAAGATGTTGAAAGTTCTGTTTTGATAAAAAATAAACAGAAAACTTCCATCTTTTTACTATGCAAAAATAAATATTTGATCCATTTTTATCATGCTTACATCAGACCGCGGGAAGTTTTCTTCGCGGTCTTTTTGGAGGTGGAATTGTATGTCAATGATTACCGTCGATCATCTGAGCTTTTCGTACGAATCGATCGATGATCCTTTGTTTGCCGACGTGTCTTTTGTTCTCGATACCAGCTGGAAATGCGGGCTGATCGGAAAAAATGGTGCCGGAAAAACAACGCTGCTCAAATTGCTGGATGGATCGCTTGATACGAACGGCATGGTCCATGTTCCTGTCCCTTTAAAGCGTTTCCCGTTTCCGGTTGCAGACCCAACGCGTATGACCATCGATATATTGACGGATGCCTGTGATACGCGATCCTGGCAGATCGAAAAGGAATGTATGCAGATCGGCCTGCGCTCTGACGTGCTGTGGCAGCCTTTTGAAACTTTATCGCCAGGCGAACAGGTTCGGGCCATGCTGGCAGCCCTCTTCGCGGATCCGAAAACCTTTGTTTTTCTCGATGAGCCGGGAAATCATCTGGATGTTCAAGGCAAAGACCTGCTTGCCAGCTATCTGAAAACCAAACACGGATTCCTGGTTGTCAGTCATGACCGGCATCTGCTTGATGAATGCGTGGACCATATCCTGTTCATTCAGAACGGGCAGGTCGGGATCCGGAAAGGAAATTATACGTCCTGGCACAACGATCACGAAAACCAGCTCGCAAAAGACCGTCAGGAAAATGAACAGCTGCGTCGCGAAATCAAAAGGCTGGAAGCTTCAGCACGAACAAGCAGCCAATGGTCGAATGCGAAGGAAAAAGAAAAGATCGGCGCAGCCGATAAAGGGTTTGTCGGCCATAAAGCCGCCAAGCTCATGAAGCGTTCCAAATCAATCGAAGCCCGCAAGCAGAAGGCCATCGAGCGCAAACGAGACCTGGTCAAAAACATGGAAGAGCAGGAAAGCCTGGCAATCCATTCGATACCGTACAAGAAAGAAGAGCTTGTCCGTTTTGAAGAAGTTTTTGTAAAATATGAGAACTGGTCCGGCATGCCGCAAAGTTTTTCGATTGGCAGCGGGCAGCATATCCTTCTTTCCGGACCGAACGGATCGGGGAAAAGCAGCCTTCTCAAAGCGCTCATGAACCGGATACCTTATCAGGGAAAGATCTTCGCTTCCAGCGACCTTGTGATTTCGTATGTCGGGCAGACGTGTGAATCCGTCCATGGGACGATCGACGAATATATCGGGCAATATGCGATCGACCGTACTTTGTTCATGACGATTCTGCGCAAGCTCGGTTTTTCCCGTACGGAACTGTTCCATCCTCTCGAACAGCTTTCGGCCGGACAGCGCCGCAAGATCATGTTGGCACGAAGCCTGTGCGAGCCCGCCCACCTGTTCGTGTGGGACGAGCCGCTCAACGATCTGGATATCGCGGCAAGAGAGCAGATGGAAGAAATGCTCCTTTCCGGGAATTATGCGATGCTTTTTGTCGAACATGATCAGACGTTCTGCGAAAAGATCGCGACAGAGCGGATCCAATTTGGCGAAAATGGTTCACATCTAAAAAACGATGTGTTAAACTAATGGAAATGGCGAAGAATAAAAGGAGTAGTTTCTGCGGATCGGAAGAGAGCATTCGGCTGGTGAAAGAATGTGTGAAACAGGAACGAAGGTAGTTTAGGAGCCGTTCTCTGAGCTTAGTAGGAGATACCGTGATGCTGCGTTAATGCATAGAGGCATACATCTGTATGTGAATTAAGGTGGTACCACGTTCTGCACGTCCTTATGGATGTGCTTTTTTTATTGGAAAGGAAAGAGATATGCTAGAACCAAAATATGATCACGCCAAAGTAGAAGATCATCGTTATGAACAATGGATCGAAAAAGGATTCTTTACTGCAGGAGACTTGTCAAAAAGTCCGTACTGTATCGTAATTCCGCCTCCCAATGTTACGGGCAAGCTGCATTTAGGCCACGCATGGGATACAACGATCCAGGACATTCTGTCCCGCTATAAAAGACTGCAGGGATTTGATGTGCTGTGGCTGCCGGGAATGGACCATGCCGGCATTGCCACACAGGCCAAGGTCGACGCCCGTCTGAAAGACGAAGGCATTTCCCGCTACGATATCGGCCGGGAAAAATTCCTTGAACGTGCCTGGGAGTGGAAAGAGGAGTATGCTTCGACCATCCGCCAGCAGTGGGCGAAGATGGGGCTCTCGCTCGATTACACAAGAGAACGTTTTACGATGGATGAAGGACTTTCGCAGGCCGTCCGCAAAGTATTTGTCGATCTGTACAATGACGGGCTCATCTATCAGGGAGAGCGGATCATCAACTGGGATCCGCAGGCACGCACTGCCCTTTCAAATATCGAAGTAGAACACAAGGAAATCATGGGCCATATGTACTACTTTAAATACAAGGTAGCGGAAACGGGAGAGGAGCTTATTATCGCGACGACCCGTCCGGAAACGATGTTTGCCGATCAGGCAGTCTTTGTCCATCCGGACGATGAACGGTATGCGCATCTGGTCGGCAAACATGCCATCAATCCGGCCAATGGCGAAGAACTGCCGATCATGGCCGACGACTATATTGACATGGAATTCGGTACAGCGGTCATGAAGTGTACGCCGGCCCATGATCCTAACGACTTTGCGCTGGCTAAGAAATACGGTCTCGACATGCCGATCTGCATGAACGATGACGGAACCATGAACGCGCTGGCCCATAAATACGAAGGAATGGATCGTTTCGAATGCCGCAAAGCGCTGGTCGAAGATTTCGAAAAAGCCGGGGTCGTGGATCATATCGAAGAGCATCCGCATCAGGTCGGTCATTCCGAACGGACCGGCGTGATCGTAGAACCGTATCTTTCCAAGCAGTGGTTTGTCAAGATGCGTCCGCTTGCTGACGAAGTGCTGAAAAATCAGAACGGAGAAGAACGGATCTCGTTCATTCCGGAACGGTTCAATCATACATTCGAGCAGTGGCTGGAAAACATCGAAGACTGGTGTATTTCCCGTCAGCTCTGGTGGGGACATCGCATTCCAGCATGGACGAACAAGCAGACCGGAGAAATCTATGTAGGGATGGAAGACCCGCAGGATATCGAGAACTGGACCCAGGACGAGGATGTTCTTGATACGTGGTTCTCGAGCGCGCTCTGGCCGTTCTCCACACTAGGATGGCCGAAAGAGACAGCGGATCTGGAACGCTATTTCCCGAACGATGTTCTTGTGACCGGTTACGACATCATTTTCTTCTGGGTCGCGCGGATGGCTTTCCAGGCCCGTTACTGCATGAAGAACCGTCCATTCAGGGAAGTGCTCATTCATGGCCTGATCCGTGATCCGCAGGGGCGGAAAATGTCAAAATCGTTAGGAAACGGTGTCGATCCGATGGATGTGATCGAGGAAAAAGGTGCAGACGCCTTGCGTTTCTTCCTGACGACCAACTCGGCTCCGGGACTTGATCTGCGCTATGATGAAACGAAGATCGACGCGTCATGGAACTTTATCAACAAGATCTGGAACGCTTCGCGCTACGTTCTGATGCAGCTCGACAATACGAACCCGGCCCTGAAGATCAATGATCTGACGCCAGCCGGAAAATGGATCCTTGAAAAAATGAACGAAACGATCAGAAGCGTAACGATGAATATGGATCGCTACGAGCTTTCGATCGCAGGCAACGAAGTGTACAACTTCGTATGGAACGATTTCTGCTCATGGTTCATCGAACTGTCCAAACCGGCACTCAAAAGCGGCAATGCAAAGGAAGTGGAAAGCACGAAAGCTGTGCTGGCCCTTGTCCTGAAAAACATTCTCATCCTGCTTTCGCCTTATATGCCGTTCGTGACCGAAGAGATTTATCTGAATCTTCCTGTGCACGAGGATTCGATCAATATGGAAAGCTGGCCGGAACAGGTCGATGCGGCCATGACCCATGAGGAAATGGAGCAGATGGAAATGCTCATCAGCGCGATCAGCGCGGTGCGCGAGATCAAAAACGAATATCATCTCAAACCTTCGGAAGAGATCGTTATTTCGCTTCATGATGAAAAAGGGGCGGTCCTCGATCTGCCGGAAAATCTGGCGGCGCTGCTGTCCGGTATGGCTCATGCGTCGATCAAAGCTGATCTTCATACTGAAGATGTGCTTTCCCGTACGATCGATCATGCGGTGCTGACCGTAGCAATGGATGAACTGATCGATCTGAATGAAGAAAAAGCAAAATGGGAAAAAGAAATTTCCCGTCTGGAAAAAGAAGTGATGCGTGGCGAAAAAATGCTTTCCAACCCTCGGTTCGTTGAGAAGGCCCCGGAAGAAAAGGTCAATGCGGAAAAGAGCAAGCTGGCCACGTACAGAGAACAGCTGGATATTGCCAGAAAACAGCTTGCAGGCATTGAAAAGAAGATCAATGGATAATCAGGAAAACAGAAACCCGCTCGAACGGGAAGAGAAGCTTCTTCTGAACGTGGTCAGCCACATCCGGAAGACATGGAAGGATCAGCTTGTCGTGTATCCGACCATGAAATCAAAGGATCTTGATATGCTCGCATTCATTTATAATGCGTCCGAGCCGATCACGATGCAGGATCTTGCATTCTTTTTGAAAGTTTCGCCGGCTGCTGTCACGCAGATGACCGCGGCGATGGAAAAGAAACATATTTTAAAAAAGGAAACGAATGAGAAAGATCACCGGATCAATCATATCGTCCTTCATCCTGAATTGATGGAAGCAATCGAGAAGGATCATACCCAGATCAAGGAAAAGCTCAGACGTTTCGATGAATATACGAACCATGAGTTCGATCTTGAAAAGATCCTGAGCGCGCTGTCGGATTTTTTCGAACAGGACCTCAATGAATAAGATCATTCTGAACTGCCGGACGATCGATGAGCCGTATGAATGGCTGGCGCAGCAGCTGCATGTCGAAGCGCACAAGGACAAGCCGCTGCGCTCTGCGATCCTGTCGTGTCCGGACAATTTCATCATCGAAGTGCACCATCGTACGGACGGGATGGAAAAGTGGCCTGACTTCATGATCTTTCTGGAAGAACTGTCGCAGAAAAACCGTTTCGTGTATGTGATTTGGGGCTCGAAACGGGTGGAGGAACTCATAGCCCACGATCAGGAAAAGGTAGTGATCGAGGCTCGATCATAAGCTGTCTGGAAACAGACAGCTTTTTTCGTAAAGCATGCGGGAAATCATTTTATTTTCATTGTGCTAAAATAGAGACAAAACAGAGAACATTTTGTTTTTCTGGGAAGGAAATGAGTATGGCACAAGGATTATATGAAGTATTGGGAGTTTCCAAAGACGCAACCGAAAAGGATATCAAGAGCGCGTATAAAAAACTGGCAAAAAAATACCATCCGGATCTGAATAAAACGGCAGAAGCCGAAGCAAAAATGAAAGAGATCAACAAAGCGTACGAGATCCTTTCTGATCAGAAAAAACGGGAAATGTACGACGAGTTCGGAGAGAAGGCGATCGAAGCCGACTTCAATGAAGAGATCCTGAACAACTATAAATATTCCTGGGCAAACCAGGGACAGCAGGGAGGCTTTGGGCCAGGCAACGGCTGGCCGTTCGGATTTGACGACGACTTTTTGAGCAGCATGTTCGGAGGTGCCGGACAGGGAAGCCGCGGATCGTTCTATCAGGAGTATCAGCCGCGTCCGACCAAGGGCGAGGATCTGAACGCGACGATCAACATCGATTTTATGAAAGCGGTGCAGGGCGGTCCGGAAACCGTTTCGTTTACGATCAATGACGGGATCAATCCGCCAAAAAATGTAACGTACGAGGTCAAGATCCCGCAGGGGATCCGCGAAGGACAGAAGATCCGTCTGAGCGGCAAAGGTCTGGCTGGATTGAACGGCGGACCGGACGGCGATCTTTATCTGAACGTGCATATTCGCCCGGACAAAACGTTCCGGCGCGAGGATGAGGATATTTATGTGGAAGTGCCGGTCGATTTTACCGATGCGCTGCTTGGAGCCAGCGTGGATGTACCGACGATCGACGGCACTGTTTCGATCAAGATCCCGGCAGGCACGCAGCCAGGACAGAAATTCCGCCTGAAAGGCAAGGGTGTCAGGACCGCGAAAACGACAGGAGACGAGTATGCCCAGATCAAAGT
>ERZ778514.59-NODE-59-length-104673-cov-25.139976_pt1 | contig 104673 bp, 95 predicted proteins | sample MGYA00510344_ERZ778514 | MGnify/ENA primary metagenome ERZ778514 (study PRJEB29527, sample SAMN07138968) | mouse gut metagenome | material: feces | host: mouse | place: China:Nanjing | collected 2016-01-25 ...
TAAAACAGTTGATTCAGCAACAAGGGTGTCATTTATAAAGTTGTAAAGTGGTGTTATATAAAAATATTCTGTTGATTTAATATATCTGTTTATACCACTTTACAATTTTTTAAAGATTTGATTGTTCAAGACACCCTGAATTAAGGAGTCTTAATAGGTTCTACTAATTTTTATGGATTTGGGTGTTTAATCCCAAAGTGACAAATAATATTTGGGTAGTAAATTTCAACTTTTTTATTGTCAAATATTGTATCCTATAGCAAAATTTGCACCCTTTAGAGCAGAAAAAGTAGTATTTTCAAGGATTTTGGTAATATTATCTGTCTATCAAAAAAGTTGTAAAGTGCTGTATATCTGTTTAGTAAATAGTTCAAAAATTTAAAATATTTACTTCATTAGATTAATATCATAAATACAGATATGATACAAATGAATAAAATACTATTTAAATACTTTTGGTAGAAAACCAGAAGAAAAGTGGTAGAAAATATAAAATTAAAAGAAAAGCCCGTGTTTAGGGGTTTAAAGAGGTTTTCTACCAAGATATGTACTAAAAGATAATAATAAATATGCTTTTATATAACCCCATAAACAAAGAAATAATAAATTAAATTTTTATACTTTATTTTTTGTATTTTTTGTTCATTTGTATATTATCTATTAACAAAAAAGGAGCAGATAAACATATGAATAAAAATAACTATACCTTTACCAAAAAGATATACAAGTCAATCAATGAGGATGGAAGTGTCAGGCAGCTTGTATCTATTGATATACAGATAAGAGATATAGGAATTTCGCTACCGACACCATTCAATGCATTTCTGTTGGAATATCAGAGCAGAAAAGTATCCACAGTCGCTATGGTAGCCAGCCTGATCGTAAGATTTTTAAACTATCTCTTTTTTGAAATGGATTCCCCGCTCACATCAATAGCGGAACTGACATTCCAGAATGGAATAGACTTTCTGTCCATTCTCCCATGTCAGAGAGGCGGAAAAACACAGTATGCGGAGTATCTTACAAAATTCTATTATTTCTGTAAGCGGCAGGAAATGGCTGAGATTAAGGATTTCAAAGAAAGAACTTCTCCCACATATAAAACCTACACAGAAAATATCTTTAAAGGAAGATATAAAGCAGAACCAAAACAAAAAGTGGATGCCATCCATGAAATTGATACTGCATACCTTCCGATGTTTTTCGATACAGCAAAAGATGCCGCACCTGATATTTATCTTGGCCTGTTTTTCCAGTTTGCAGGAGGTCTTAGGGCAAGTGAAGTGGTTTCTGTGGAATACAGCAGCATTAGGATTATGAAAGAAAGCGGGAATTTAGCTCTGGCATTAAAGCTGGAAGATAAGGATTTAAGGCCAGACTTATCCAGTGCATTCATCGCCAAAGTAAAAAGGAATAGGACACAAGTAGTGCTTCCTATATTTGGTAACAAGTTGGAGGAGGCATATGAGGCACATATTAAACAATACAGGAAAGAAGGTGTGTCGGCAGTATTTATAGATAAAAATGGAAACCCAATGACGGTAAATACATATTGGAAGCGATTCAACCGTGTAAGAAGGGAATTTATCAAAAGACTGTATGAATGTCCAAACATGGAGACACAGATGTATGCAATCTTTTTGGAAAGCTATAGATGGTCCACCCATATCGGCAGGGGGACTTATTCCAACATTATCGCACAGAATGCAAACAATATTGGAGAAATTGCAGTTATGAGAGGGGATTCCAGCCTGTCATCATCCTTGCCATATTTAAACGATAACAGGTCAGTGGGAAAAAAGGTACAGGATACTTTTGACTTCTTTTATAGGGGAGAAATATCATGAGCAGGATGGTTACAGCAATGGAAATTGAACAGGCATATGGAGTGCCTGCAAATGTTACCCGTTCAGCCGTTAAAAAATTACAAATAAAGAATCAGAAGACAAGCGGGCTTATATCCATTGACTTACAGGATGCAGAGCCGATCATTTTTGATTACCATGCAAGACAGGACTGCTATACATGGCAGGATGTGGCAAAGAAGCTCTGTGCTTCCTCAGGTAATCAGCAGTTAAAACGGATAATTGATTTCATCCTTCCTCATTACTGTTTAGCCAGTGGCACCTATTATCCAGTCAGGGATGCAGAGGATGTGATTAATCATTTGGAGAATTACCATATTAAGAAGTATAAAGATAAATATTACTATCTGGAAGGCGGCAGGGAAGATTTTTATATCACAAATTATTTTACTATCTCTGAATTCAGACAGTCATTCAATAAAAAGTATGAATCAGAGATAAAAGAGGATGAGAAAAAGAAGCTGAAACTGCATAATTTTAGTAAGATCAAAAGCCAGTTGAAAAAGTCATATCCTGTGGAAAATGTCAATTTGTTTGGCTTTTCTGAATATATGATTCCCTGGGAGTATATGGAACAGCTCATGGAAGATTATCATAATTACTATGCAGTAAAAGAAGAAAAAGATCCCTATGACAGATATGCGAAAGAAATAAAAAATCTTGGTAATGGACAGGGCAGGCTGGACAAGACTCTGGAGCTTTTTGATGTATTCGTAAATCGACAGTTGGAAAAAACAAAAAACCAGATGCAAAAAGTAAAGACAATGGCTTCCCTGTGGAAATACCTGCTGAATACATTGGATAAAGAAATTTATCTATATAAAAATGAGGAAATCTTCAGGCTGATAAAAAGTGCCAGAATCGGACAGCGGGAAAATGCAGAACTTTGTCTGTTCCTAAAATTTGTCGCTGAGGAATATGAGGAAGAAAGTGCTTTTGATGTGAGATTATCCCCCAAAAGAGAAGCAAAGGTAAAATCAGAGCAGGATTTCTATATAGAAGAAGAGTGGGAAGGATATGTAAACTTTATCTTTGATATAGACCTGCATATCGAAAAGGCATTTGCGAATCCTCTTTATGCAAAATACTGGCTGTACTGTATGCTGCAATGTTCCCTTGCATGGAGGGTGGAAGACATTCTGAATATGCCAGCCCTGCAGATGGATGTGGAAAAATATACTCCTGAATGGTTTGAGCAAAACGAATTTACTTATGCGATGGCATGGGAGACTGTAAATGCCGCGGGGAAATTTATAGAGCAGGACAGGGTAAACAAAACAGGGGCAAAAAAGCATTTTATCATCCTGAACAGTTTTGCTCTGGCAACTGCAGTAGGGTTCATCATCTGTGAAAGACACAGACAGGCTGCAGGGGATACAGGTCTGTTCGGGAAGTTCTGGCTCAATTATAAGATAATGGCAAACCAGCTTGGTTCCGAAATAGAAGGTTTTTCCAACCTGAAAGCAACAAGAACAATCCTGTCTTTTGCAAACGAAACAGCTTCCCATATGGATTATTCAAAGCAGGCGGTAAGCATTGCTTCTTATATGCGTTCCCATATTGCTGGTAAAAGAGGGTTTTCTGATATGACGACTACCTATTTAAAAAGTTCTTTTGATGAAAGGGAACTGCTTTCACTGCCATATAAAATGGGGGAACTTGGCTTGTTTGGATGGCTCTATAATGAAATATTAAGTGCCATAGATAAAACACCTGAAACAGATAAAGAGGAGTTGATCGGAGCTGTCAGGGAAGAGATAGCACCTGACAGATTAGAAAAATATTCAGGGTACTTATTGCAGGAGCAGAAAAAGAGAGCGGAAATCGTAGCTGAGATTATGGAATATGATACAAAGGATTTAAAAGAATTATGTGCAGGTCTGGGAAATGGGACAAGCAGGGGAAAGAAAGAAGATATTTACTGCATCAAATCATCCTGCAAATATCCCACATCACAGAATTGTGAACTGTGCGGATATGCGGTTCCTTCCATCCATGCCCTGCATGTGATTGGACAGGAGGCCTCTGGACTATTGGATAAACTGATAAACGGGCAGGGGACTGAGAGGGACAGGGAACGATATTCCTTCCAGTTGTTTAAGCTGCTGACAATCTTAAAGGAAGCAAAGGAAGAATTCGGGGAGGAATTTGTATCTTCATTTGCGGATTATAAAATTATCGGTAAAAAACTGGGACAACTGCAGAACACAAAGAAAGGGGTGGAATGATGGGTTCAGCGACAAATGGAATGGACATTACGGAATACATGGAAAATGACAGGCAGGAATACCTGATAATGCACTACAAGGCAGCGGATAATCTTTCGGATGTAAAATACGGGGAGATGTTTTGTAACCTGCAGTCCGAAGGGATTCTTGTAAATGAGCGCTATAATGATGTAGAGTGGGTATTAAAGGGAAGTGACGGAAGGAAGTTTCATATAAGGTTTGATATGGAAGAAAATGAATTATGGAATAACAGACTGAAACATTTTGCTCTGTTAAAGCTGGATGTAGAGAAAGCAGATATTCATTCTACAAGTGTCAATATTAAGAGAATTAAGGCAGAGCTACTGGTAACAGATTATCTGAATGCAAATCTGATTCCCACATATAGAGAGCGGATTGGTACATATAGCAGGAGCAGAAGAATGTATTTGTCTGCTTTTGGAGAATTTTTATTATTTATAAATGCAGCGGGGGCAAAAGAATATTTTGAAACTGTCAGCAGTGTTCCACAAATTTCCTCGCAAAAATCAAGGGACCTTCCCTGCTATCAAAGTATTCTGCTTTTTGATTACATCATTAATGATTTCATACAAAGGACAAATACGCAAGAAAGAGCAAGATATTATCCTGTGCTGATATGGTGGAAGATATCTAGTGTTATACCATTGCGTCCTGGTGAAGTGTATCAGCTTTCAAGTGACTGTATCTATGAAAAAAACGGAAAATGCTATATCCACATTGAGAGAGTAAAGAATAAGTATAAAAGGAAGCAGTATTCCAGTCCCATCGTTAAGGATTTTGAAATCAGGGAAGATGTATACTCTATCATCAGCGATTACATAGAATATACGAATCAGTTTTCTGATATGGATGAAACGGAGTATCTGTTTTCCATAGAAATATTAAGGAAGACAGCGGGATTAAAGACAAAGGACAAAGATGTAAAAAGGCTTACCCATATGACAATGCAGACTATCTACCAGCATTTCAAGAAAGAAATCATTGAACAGAAATACGGATGCCGCATTGTACCATTAGGGCAGAGAAACAATGAAAATGATGTTGAGGAAGTGAAAATGGGGGATGTGCGTCATCTTGCCATTATCAATTTAATGATGATGGGGTACAATCCGCTTTATATCATGGAGCTTTCAGGGCATTATAAACTGAATACACAGATGGGATATTATAATCATGTTGATACCTTTGCAACTGCAAAATCCCATGTGTTAAAAGAAATGATAAAAAGAATGAAAAACAGCATAGATTTCGAGGATTATGGTAGCGGGGATTATGTGTTGCAGAGAAGTAAGTTAGGTGCTTCCTATTATGATCTGCCATCTGTATTTGACGGAAAAGGCAGGTGCAGGAGCAGGAATTTTCCAAGTGACTGTGTTTATACGGAATGTATTTTTTGTCCGCACTTTATTCCTGACAGGAATTTAAGTAAAGAATACTACGAGACACTGAAAAAAGAAAACGAAAAAGATTTAGAGACATTGCAGATGGAATTAAAGCTGTTTATGCAGGATTCCATTAACACCAAGGAACTGGAGAGAGCAGGGAAGAGGATCGGAGTCGCTTTAAACAAAAAAATATTAATTAACGCATATCAGCATTTACGGGAGGAAGAGAAATGAACGGAAGACCGCAGATATATACAGATGAATATCTGGATGAAAAACTGAATGAATTTATAAAAAAATATCCTGATAGGACAATCAGTTACCCAGAACTGGAAAAGGAAACAGGAGTGCCAAAACATATCTGGAAATATAGAAAAGCTGATATTATCAGTAGCTATAATAAAAACAGGAATAACAAAGCACCTGAACCATCAGGGAGATTTATGCTTCCATCAGCAGAGGATGTTATGACAAAATATGGTGATAAGCCAAAGCTGTTAAAGACTTATATAGGAAGGCTTCTTGAACTTTTAGCAAAGGCAGACAGCTATCAAAATGAAGAAAGGACCATACAGGAGCTGGAACAGAAATACAAATCTCAGATTGAAGAACTGACTGTAAAAAACAAGCAGCAGGAAAAAACTATAAGGCAATTGAATAAAACATTAAGTGGCATGATGCTGGATTCACAGTATCCTGATAGACGTAAAGAGGAAGGAATCAAAGAGAATGTTCTTGAATTTTCCCCTGAAAACAGTGTGAAATACAGGGATTTACTGGATGGATTTTCGCTTTAAGGGTGACTGAAAATGATATAGATTAAAATAAATAACACAATATAAAATAAAATGTATAGAAAATAACACAAAATAACATAAAATGACACAATATAAAATATTATGTCATTTTGCTAATAATTACAGACAGCTATGGAAAAACAGAAGAAGGAGGTTAGATTGCATATGCAGTTTGATATTAATAATAAGGAACATAGAAACAAATTAGCCTGTGAAACGGCATTCTTTATAATGAATAAAGGCTATAGAGAAGTAAAAAAATTTGTGGATATTTCAGTGGATTTTGTGACGGAAGGGGGATTTGAGCTTGGAAAGATATGGAAAGCTTTGTCAGAACAGTTTCGTCAGGGCAAGTTATCTGATGATAGCATAAGATTTCTGTTGGGGTTAAAAAAGCAGTTTTTTGATTCACCCAAAAAAGACCTTAAAAAATGGATGGATAGGGCACAGGAAGTACAGGGATATTATAAAAAGCATGGAACTCTGTCAATGCCGAATACACAGAAATTTAGCAACGGGATGAGTATGTTTCAGTGGGTACACCATCAGAAAGCGCTTTATAAGAGAGGTGAGCTTTCTCCATATCAAAAGAAAAGACTAGAGGAGATGGGAATCCAGTGGATTAAACCAAAGAAAGTAATAGGCTGGGATGAAGCCTACCAGTATGCCAAGATTTTTTACAATGAAAATGGACACCTGTTTGTAGACAGGGGATATATTGTCGATGACGGATTTGAGCTTGGCAGATGGATACAAATACAGAGGGACATGTATCCTGGAATATCCCAATACTGCCTCAGTGATGAACAGATTGAAATGCTTGAGGATATAGGGATGTTCTGGGAGGATATTGAGATTGCAAAGTGGGATTGGTTTGTCGGGCTTTTGAGAGAGTGTATTAGGAATACAAAGAAGCCATTTGTTATCAGCAAAAATTATAGATATAAAAATTATGCACTAGGCGAACAGGTGAACAAGGTTATTCTCCAGTATGGGGAAGGGAGATTGACAAGAATACAGGAAAAAGATTTAAGGGATGCTGGATTTAAGTTTAACAGAGTTATAAAGTAAAATATGAGGAGCTGGAAAATATTCAGCTTCTTTTTTCGTAGATACTTGGAGAGTGTTTTCATATGTAGTACAATAGATGTAATAAATGCACATTTGATAAGGGAGGAGATGTACTTATGACAAAAGCTACAGTGTTGGCAAAAGGTACGGAAATGATAATTAGTGGCTTTATATCAAAAGTTGATAATAATCTTGTTGACTTTGGTTGGAAAAAAATTAAAAATGTAAATAATGAAAGCAATTCACATGAACAGAATATAGAAACTAGAATATATCAGGTAACAGTTGATGCTATAAATGCATTTACATTTGATACATATAAGAATCAAGATATTTTGTATATTGCGGCGGAAAGCATTTTGGGTGGATTTAAAAGCAAAAAAGATAAAATTGAAGCTGTAAAAGCGGGACTGAAAATGTTGGAGTCACAAATTGCAGATGATAGGTGTGCGGATTTTTTAGGGACATTATGTGATGAAATATGTGAAGATGAAAATAATATTTTATATAAAGAAATTGTTTTAATGCAGAATGAACAAATAAATGAAGGTGTTCATGAGGGCTTTAAAAGGAGCGAGCAAAATCAAAAAGATTTAAGAAAAGATATACATGAAGGTTTTGAGATGAGTGAACAAAACCTTCAAGAAGCTCAAAGAAAATTAGATTATTTAGTAGAAAAGGCAGATGACAAAGAAACTAATTTATATAGTGAAATTCGTATAGAAAATAGAGCAGAAGAATATGCCGCGAAGTGGGAGAAGAATGTATTTTTAAATGATTTTAATGAAAGAGATGAAAATGCTGGCATAAATGTAAAATTAAAAGATATCTATTTGGAAGAGCAGTTACCACACTATATATGGAAGAAGAACAAAAAAAATTCATATGATTTAAGAAAACTATTGACGGAATATGTGGTTGAAAAAAGCGGAAAGAAGATGCTATTGATTTTGGGACAACCAGGCATTGGAAAAAGCACTTTAATCACATGGGTTATGGCTAATTTTGAAGAAAAGAAAGATGATTTCTTGGTGTATCAATTTGCATCTGACTTAAAAAATGTTAATTGGCAAGATAATAATATATTAAGTCTTATATTAAGAATGCTCAATTTAAGATATGATGAGTTAGAAAATAAGGTACTAATACTTGATGGCTTTGATGAAATTCATGCAAACAGTGACAGAGAAGAAATATTGAATAAGTTGAATCAAGATTTAGCAGAGATAAATAGTCTGAAAAAATTTTCTCTGATTATTACTTGTAGAGAAAACTATGTATCTGAATTAGAAAAGGTAGAATGTAATTATGTCACATTGCAGTCATGGGATAAGAAACAGATAAAAAGATTTTGCGATATTTACGGAAAAGTGAGTAAAAATACTACAACACAAACAAATATTGATAAATTATTAGAAAACAAAGAAATATTTGGAATTCCACTTATCTTGTATATGGTTTTAGCATTAGAAATATCAATTGAAAAGAGTAAATCACTTGTAGATGTATATGACCAGATTTTTTCAATAGATAGAAGCAGTATATATGACAGATGCATAAAAAATTCAAGGTATGATAGAGAGCACAGAATCAGTGAAGATAAAATCAAGCAAGCGATACATCATATATCTCAAAGAATTTCTTTTTGGATATTTGAAAACAATTCTGATGAAGCATGTATTCCACAAAAAGAATATGATGATATATGTAACACTGTGGTAAAACAAATTTCAAATGGAAATGAGGATATTAAGAGAGATTTTTTGATAGGAAATTATTTTAAACTCATTAATCATTGTGATGGAGTTGGGACACAAAAATTGCAGTTTATTCACCGTTCCCTATATGAGTATTTTGTTGTAGTATACTTTTTTGAGTCTTTACATAATCAAACAACTAAAGAAGAAGTTGCTGGTAAGTTAGGGGAATTATTGAAGTTTGGACATTTATCTAAGCAGATATTAGAGTTTGTAAAATATAAATTTGATAAAATAAAGGGACATAATTTGTCTAATGTTACAAAAGAAACTTTTCAGATAATGTTGCGAGATGGTATGACATATCATATGAAAAGAAAATATAAGAATATTATTGTTCGGGAAATGTACATATTTGCCAATATGCTTGAAGTGGTCCATCTGTGGAATTCCCAATTGGGTAAACTTGATAATAATATAGTTTGCTATTTGAAATATAATCGCAAGACTGATTTAAATTTGCGAAATATAGATTTAATCGGAGCAGATTTAAGCGGAGCATATTTAAGAGGAGCGTATTTAAGCAGAGCAGATTTAAGCGGAGCAGATTTAAGCGGAGCAGATTTAAGAGGAGCGTATTTAATCGGAGCAGATTTAAGAGGAGCAGATTTAAGCGGAGCAGATTTAAGCGGAGCAGGTTTAATCGGAGCAGATTTAAGCGGAGCATATTTAAGCGGAGCAGACTTAAGCGACGCAGATTTAAGCGGAGCAGATTTAAGCGGAGCAGACCTAAGCGACGCAGATTTAAGCGGAGCAGACTTAAGCGACACAGATTTAAGCGGAGCAGGTTTAATCGGAGCAGATTTAAGCGGAGCCAAATTAAACGAAGCAGATTTAATCGACACTGTATTTGATGAAAAACAAGTAGGGATGTTACATAAAAAATATAATTTAAGCCAGAGTAAGGTATGTATTTCTGAAACCAAATAAATTATAAGATATATAGATTATTGTATTAAAAAGCAAAATGGATAATGAAATTTCTTTTGGCAATTAGTTGCAAAAAAATACTAAGCATATCTTTGCTAGAAAGTTAAAGTTTCATCAAAGTTCTCGGAACGAGTCGAACGAATCTCAAATGAAAAAGTGCGAAAATTGTCCAGTGGACGATTTTCGCTTTTTCATGGTCTTGGTCAAGGTTGTCCGATAGGACAAATTTCTTTTCCCATCGGGGAAAGAAATTTCCTTGACAATGAAGCGAAGCGGAATGGAAAAGATGAGACAATCTATCTTTCCACGGTTACGGGGAAAGATAGATTGGTGAGACTCGTTCCCTAACGTAGAGCCATAAGTTCAAATATAATAAGAAAAGGAATTGGAATTATAGGATTAGTAGTGAATAGCCTGTTCTAAGCTTATGTTCTTAAACTGAAATAGAAGTAAACAATGCAAAATGAAGTAGGAGTTTTATTATACCAAAATTTGGTTGCAATCTAAAATAGAAATATTATAATAATATCATAGGATAAAATTGTGAACATAAAAGGTGATGGTAATGAACAAAATAGAATTTTTTACAAATGACAGGTATTTGGTATTGAGAACATTATATGAACATCAGATAGTGATTAATGATGTTGAAATATGTCCTATCACACAGCAGGAGATAGCGGATGCTCTTGGTTGTAGCAAGGCAAAGGTGAATATGGTTTTAAATGAATTAATCGACAATGGTTATGTTCAAATTTACAATAATACGAAGGGCAGATATGTTCTGACAGAAGAAGCAAAAAAGATAATGAAGAAATTAAAGTTCTAAAAATTAGACAGAAAATATACTACAATAAAAAGAATTGAAGGAGAAAAGATTATGCAGTTGACACCCGAAGAAATTGCAGAGCAACAGAAAAATGAAGAAAATACAAAGAAAAAGTACATTACCCCTGTCATTCAGGAAAGATGGGGAAAAGAGAACTCTGACAACATTATTATGGAATATTATTTTACAGATGGCAGGGTAAATATTGACGGAGATAAAGTATCAAGGGGAAATAAGAAGAAAGCAGATTATTTGCTTCTATTTAAAGATAATACTCCTTTGGCTTTAGTGGAAGCAAAGGGGATAAAACATGGTGCAATGGAAGGATATCAGCAAGTGCTTGAATATGCTGAGATTTTGGATATTCCATTTGCATATACAACAAATGGAATTGATTTGATTGAAGAAGATTTAATCATTCATAAGAATAATGACAAACTAAAAATGCAGGATTTTCCATATCCAGAAGAATTGTGGGATAGATATATTAAGGAAAAAGGTCTGACAGAAGATGAAGTTAGATTAATCAATCAATCTTATTATATTGACGCATCAAAGGCAAAGCCAAAGAAACCGCGCTATTATCAGAGAATTGCTATCAACAGGGTAATTGATGCAATTGCACAGGGGAAGAACAGGATGCTTCTTGTTATGGCAACAGGAACAGGCAAAACATTTACTGCATTTCAGATTGTATGGAGATTGTGGAAGAGTAAGACAAAAAAGAAAATCTTGTATTTGGTTGATAGAAATGCACTTGCAGATCAAACAATGCAGAAGGATTTTAAGCCATTTGTGGATGCTGGCGTTATGGTAAAAATGAAAAGTGCAAATATCAAGAAGGATACTGCCTATGAGGTATATACAGCACTTTATCAGCAGTTGAAGAGCAAAGATAAAGATTATTATAAGGAACTACCACCTGATTTCTTTGATATGATTATTGTGGATGAGTGTCATAGAGGTTCTGCTGATTTGGATTCTAATTGGCACGAAATATTGGAGTATTTTGGTTCAGCGACACAACTTGGACTTACTGCAACACCAAAAGAAACGGAAGATGTGTCAAATATTAATTATTTTTGTGCTCAGACAGATAATAAACCATTATATACATATTCACTGAAACAGGGAATTGAAGATGGTTTCCTTGCCCCATACAGGGTTATTTCAGTTGAACTTAATATTGATAAGGAGGGATATAGACCACCATTAGGCAAATTGGATGTACATGGCAATCCTGTAGAAAATAGAGTTTATACACAAAAGGATTTTGATAGAAGTATTATTGTAGAAGAAAGGCAAGAGATTGTTGCAAAAAGAATTACTGATTATATGAAAGAAAACGATTGCAGATACGCAAAGACGATTGTGTTTTGTGAAGATATTCCTCATGCTGATGCAATGGTTTTAAAGTTGAAAAACCTCAATGAAGATTTGGTACAAGAGAACAGTAAGTACATAATGAAGATTACAGGTGATGATGAAATTGGAAAGGCAGAATTGGAAAACTTCACAGATCCAAATACAAAATACCCTGTTATTGCTGTTACAAGTAAACTGATGTCAACAGGTGTAGATTCAGAAACCTGTGAACTGATTGTTCTGGATAAGTCTATTGGTTCTATGACGGAGTTTAAACAGACAATCGGCAGGGGAACAAGGATTAATGAGAATTTTACAATTGATGAAGAAAAGAAGAGCAAGCTGCATTTCACAATCTTAGATTTCAGGTCAAATTACCATCAGTTTGAAGACCCTGAATTTGACGGTGAACCAGTAGCTGTAATGGAAGTTGGAGAAAATAGCTCATTCCCAAAGGGAAGTCCCCAAAAAGAAACAGACGAAAATAGTGAGAATAAAAATAAAGGAAAATCAAAAGGTCATATCCAAAAAGTAAAAGTGAATGGTGTAGATGTAACCATTGATGGGGAAGAAGTACATTATACAGATGAGAATGGAAATCTTATCAAGCAGAATATTGATAGTTGTGTGAAGAATAATATCCTGACACAATATCCAACATATCAGGATTTTTATGTTTCTTTTAAAGCATCAGATGATAAGGATGTAATGACTATGGAATTGCTGATTGAGAAGGCATATGTAAGAAAGATTATTGAAGCAGTAGGGTATTATATTGACAAATTTGATATTGTGGGTTTAGTAGGCTATAAGAAACCACCAAAATCAAAAGAAGAAAGATTACGGAGTGTCTATGAGTCTGGAATTTTAGACCAATTAGATATTGAAAAAAGAGATATTATTGAAACTATTTTGAATGAATACAAGATAGAGGATTTTTCAAAACTAAAGGATATTACTGTGTTTAATCTTCCTGTATTCAAGAAGAAAGGCTATACATCTATGAAAATATTGAAAAGTGTATTTGATGGAAGTAAACAGAACTTTATTGACTTAATGAAACAAATAGAAGAAGTGTTATATTAGACAACAAGGAGAAAGAATTATGGCATTAGCTACATTAATAAAAAGATTACAGGATATTATGCGTGGAGATGCAGGTGTCGGTGGGGATGAACAGAGATTATCCCAAATTGTGTGGGTTTTATTTTTAAAGATTTTTGATTATAAAGAAGAAGAGTGGAGACTGACACAAAATAATTATGTTCCAATCATTCCAATGGGATACCGTTGGAGAGATTGGGTAACAGGGACTTCTGTGAAAGACCAGATGACAGGAGAAGAATTAATTGATTTTGTGAATAACAAGCTGTTCAGAGTCTTGTCGGGCGATGCTGTTAAGGATGAAAAAGGGAAAGATGTGTACCTTTTTACAAGATCGGATAGAGCATCTCTTATTGTAAGGGAGTTAATGAAGGAATCTACGAATTTTATGAAAAATGGGGTTCTTCTTAGGCAGCTTCTTAATATATTTGATGAAATTGACTTTTCTGATTATAATGAAAGACATGCTTTCAATGATATCTATGAAACATTGCTGAAAGGTCTACAGAAGAATAATGGAGAATTCTATACGCCTAGAGCAATTACATCTTTTGTTGTGGATAAGGTTGATCCAAAGATTGGAGAAAAAGTTGCAGATTTCGCATGTGGTACAGGAGGATTTCTTGTAGATGCACTCCATCATGTGGAAGATGCAGGAATCAAGATAGAAGATTTGCCCAAATTGCAACATTCCTTTTATGGAGTTGAAAAGAAGCAGCTTCCCTATATGCTTTGTACAACGAATATGCTTTTAAATGATATTGCAGAGCCAGATATTATGCATGATAATTCATTAGAGCAAGATGTAAGAAGATATACAGATGATGATAAGTTTGATGTCATTCTTATGAATCCGCCTTATGGTGGTTCAGAACTTGAAATTGTGCAGAAGAATTTTCCTGCTGAACTTAGAAATTCAGAGACAGCAGACCTCTTTATGATAGAAATTATGTATCGGCTGGGTAAAAATGGAAGATGCGGGGTAGTTCTTCCTGATGGCTTTATTTTTGGAACTGATAACAGTAAGAGTGCAATTAAGAAAAAATTGTTAGAAGAATTTAACTTACATACAGTTATTAGATTACCTGGGAGCTGTTTCGCACCTTATACAAGTATTGCAACAAATTTACTTTTCTTTGATAAGACAGAGCCGACAAAAGAGGTATGGTTTTACAGATTTGATTTGCCAAACGGACAGAAATTCTCTATGAAAAAAAATCCAATGACAAGGGAGAAAATGTCTGCTCTTGATGAGTGGTGGGATAATCGTGTAGAAATAAAAGATGAAAAAGAAGATAGTTCTATGACAGAAACTTGGAAAGCAAGAAAAGTATCTGTGGAAGAGATTGTAGCGAATAATTATAGTTTAGACTTTTGTGGTTTCCCGAATGAGGAAAAAGTGATTCTTTCTCCGAAAGAGACGATAGAGAACTTTAAAGCGGAGAGGGAGAAACTTGATCGGAAGATGGATGCGAAACTACAGGAGATAATGGATATGTTGGGAGTGTAGTTATGATGTTAGCGGAAGATTTAAGACAGGCAGTATTGCAGGCTGCATTGCAGGGCAAGCTGACTAAGCAGCTTGAAACGGATAGTAATGTGGATGAAATGCTGATAAATATACAAGCTGAAAAAAAGAAATTAATTGCTGAAAAGAAAATAAAAAAAGAAAAGCCATTGCCAGAAATTCAGGAAGATGAGTTTCCATATGATATTCCTGATAGTTGGAGATGGGTTAGATGGGGAAATTTAGCATATTCAATTCAATATGGTTATAATGCATCTGCAAAAGAAATGGGTAGAATTAAAATGGTTCGTATCAGTGACATACAGGATAATTCTGTAAATTGGGATACTGTGCCATATTGTGATATAAAAGATGAAGAGATAGAAACATATCTTTTGCAGAAAAATGATATATTATTCGCAAGAACAGGGGGTACGGTAGGAAAATCATTTTTAGTAAATGAAATTCAAGAAGATGTAATTTATGCAGGGTATCTGATAAGAACAAGATATAGTAATCAGTTGGTTCCCCAATATTTGAAGGGATTTATGGAGAGTCAATTGTATTGGGTACAATTACAAAATGGAAAAACACAAGGATGTCAACCAAATTGTAATGGACAGACTTTATCTAAAATGCTTATCCCGCTTCCTCCTATCGAAGAGCAGCAGAGAATTGTTGATAAAATCAACGAAATTATGCCGAAAATTGATGAGTATGAGAAGATTGAAAAAGAGTTGGAAACAATAAAGAAAGAATTTCCGACAAATATGAAAGATGCATTGCTTCAAGCTGCTATGCAGGGAAAATTGACAGAGCAGTTGGAGAGTGATAGTAGTGTAGATGAATTGCTGGAAGCAATCGGACAAGAAAAAGAGGAACTAATTGCACAAAAGAAAATCAAAAAGGAAAAAGCTATACCAGATATTGAGGAAGAAGAGATTCCATTTGATATTCCTGAAAATTGGAGATGGGTGAGATTAAAAAATATAACATATAGCGGTGGACAAAAAATACCTAATAAGTGTTTTTCGTATATAGATATAGGCTCAATAGATAATGTTCATCAGAAATTAAATAATGAAGATAACATTATTGAAGCTGATAAAGCACCTTCAAGGGCAAGAAAAATTGTAAAATATGGAGATGTTTTATATGCGACAGTTAGACCATATTTGCATAATATGTGTATTATTGATAGAAACTTTAAAGAAGAGCCTATTGCGAGTACAGGTTTTGCAGTTATGACTTGTTGTAAAGGGATTTTAAATAAGTTTTTGTTATTTTATATGTTATCACCAGAATTTGATAGATATGCAAACTCCACAGAAAATGCTAAAGGTATGGCATATCCTGCAATTAATGATGATAAGTTTTATCGGGCATTGATTCCAATTCCCCCAATAGAGGAACAGCAGAGAATTGCAGAAAGATTGGAAGTATTGTTGCCATTGTGTGAGGATTTGAAAGAAGTGTAAGTTATTATTACGAAGCTATATATGGAGGAGTTACATTGATTAAAGTGAATATATTTTTATCTTATTGTTGGAATGATTCAAGCGAAGCTGATAGAATTTATGATTATTTTAAGAAAAATCAAAATATTGAATTACATAGAGACAAAATCGACATCAAGAAATGGGGAAGCATAAAAGAATATATGCAATCCATTAGCAATATGGATTATACAATTCTTCTTATTTCAGATTCATACTTGAAATCCGCTAATTGCATGTATGAAGTTTTGGAAGTAATGCGAGATAAAAATTATAGAGATAAAATTTTCCCTGCTGTCATATATTCGGGCATATATGATCCCATTATTAGGATAGACTATGTGAAATATTGGGAAGATGAATTTATTAAGCTGAAGGAAAAATTGGATGGACTTAGTGTACAAAATTTAGGTAGATTGCCTGAAGATTTGAAGAGGAGACAGGATATTTCTTCTAATATTGCAGAGTTCTTAGATGTTGTTTCTGATATGAATAATCCTAATATTACAGATGTTTGTATAAGCATCGAAGAAAAATTGAGTCAGAAAGGTTATCTTGGAAATGGAAGAAGTCAAATTAGTAATGCGAATGATTTATTTGCTACATTGGGAATACCAAAAACGAAATATAACTCTGAACCAACAGATTTAGAAGTCAATCAGTTTGTAAGAAACAGTTTTAACCAAATTGTGGAGTTGTTATCACAATTATGCCAGCAGTACCAAGCTCAAAATGCATGGATGCAGGTGCAGATTGAGCAAGTTGATACAAGAACAGTAATTTATCAATTTTATAGAAATGGGCAGTTGGCAACGGAAGTAAAAATATTTTTAAGTAATATGTTCGGTGGTGGAAGAGAAAATATTGGCTTATCTGATAACACAATGTCATTTGGCGGTGGAAATTCGTGGAATGGTATGTACGATGCAAAATTTATAGATGGAGAATTAAAACTGTATGCAACAATGTTATTTATGAATAGCCAAAAGACAATGACGGTAGAAGAAGTTGTAGCGGATATTTGGGAACATTATATACAAATATATCTGGAAAATTAATAGATATGTTAAATGCTTTACTGCATATTTGAGCGGGGGAAACAATAATGAAATTAACAAAAGAACAGAAAATGTATGGTGCACGTTTGGCAATGTCCATGATTCTTTTGGCTGATATAAACCAACACAAATATGATAAATTACAAATGCTTTGCGAGGCATTTAAATTGTCAAATGAAAAAGTAGTTAAAAAAATAAAACAGCATAATAGAATTATTTTATCAATTCCAAGTGAGCAGATTTATTATGACTGGCTGTATGTTATCTATGATGAAAGTGAATATAATGAAAATATTTTAAATGAATTTGCTAATTTGTCTAAAAATATATTTCCGCAAATCTATGAAAGTGTAAAAAAATAGAAGATTATTTTAGTAGAAACAACATGTTAAAATGTAAGGATGTTATTGATAAAATAGATAAGCAAAAAGTCAGAATATATTATTTGTTGTATTATTTGTTGTATTCGGATATAGTCACGGATATTAAATTAATAGGGCTGGATTATAGAAATTTTATTTATACAGTGAGAGATATACTATTTGCAAGCAAAAAACAGTAGGATGAATACCTTATTAATTTTAATACGGGTGAACAGGTAATTACATCTCCGCAGTTCAAAAAGTATCTGAAGGCGAGAAGAACAGAGCTTGCTGAATATATGTCAGAAATATTTGATGAGGAAATATCAGAACATAATCTAGGAAGATGTCTTGATGAAATGTTATCATCAAAAATATCAGAAAACGGGGTATTGGTTGAATTTTCGCTTGAGGGAGTTATAAAAACTGCCTGTAGAAATATATTAATTGAACACGGTGGAGGACTTGATTGGTATGAGTCCATTACATGTAGGAACAGGCTGCAGTTTATCAGTAGTCTGGGATATATACCTGATGTGGACGGCATCATTGAAAAGTACTATATTCAGTTATTGAGATATAGGTATTATCAAAACGAAGAATTTTCAAAAGTATATTTAATAAGGGAATGTAAATCTGAAAGTCCTTTGATAGACCTAATTAGTATTATGTTTATGTATAATATTGATGTATTTACAAAAATGTTTATGAATCTGTTAGAGGACTATTACAAAAATTTTTCATGGGAGAAAATCGTAAACTAATTGCCTCTCTCAAAAACGATATTCAGTTTATGAAAAATAGTCTGGAAAGAGCAAATACTAAAATTCAGATATTTAATGACCAGTTAAGAAAAGAAAAGGATTTAGAAATCATTCCACTTGAAAGAGCTGCTTCTGAATTTGAAAAGAAGATAGAGGAAAAGGATAAGGAAATAGAAAAACTAAAACAACAGCTTAGAAGCAGGGATGAATTTATTGAGTTATTAGAAAATGCTGATGACAGGGAAGTATCAGAAATCATAGACATACAAACATTACAGACTAAAAGATATCTTTTTGTGGGGAATATCAAAGAGACAATGCCTGAACTGCGTAAAAAGTTCTCTAATAGCTTATTTATGGAAAATGAAAATTTCTCCCTGACAAACATAAAGGTGGATATGATAGTAATGTTAGTAAAATATATGTCACATGGAATGTATTACAAGATAAAGGCAACAAGCACATTAAGCAATATACCAATTGTAATGTGCAATACAAAGAATATAGACACGGTATATGCTGTTATGACAAAAAATGTTATGTGAGTTTATTAAACAGAGTAAGGAGGTTAATGGTGCAAAATTGAGAATGTATTGTTCATATTTTTGGGATTATCTAAATTGTAAGTACATATATTGATATATAAAACGAACAGAGGCAACAGTGCCTGTCTCTGTTTGACAACTAATACAGCATAAATTAAGTTTCTGATATATTCGCTTACAGAAAAGCATTGTATTTTCACTGTTTTTGCAGACATGTCTAAATCAGAAATTTATTATTCGATGTACTAGTAAGTTAGTTATATTTTTTTTAAGAATGCAGCAGATAATCGCTTCATATGCTCTACAACCTACAAAGTAGATTACTCTGTCTTTGAGAGTTTCCTTTGGATGGTGTAACTCAAAGTCCATGGCCTTACAGTAAATGTAAAAACTAAGCAATAATAAAACAGGAGACATATCTCCTGTTTTTTGTTTAAAAGTTATTCATCAAAATGGAAGCAGACGACATCACTTGCTTCACAATCTAATGCCCGACACAAGCTTTCAAGGGTATTCATAGTTACACTTTTGTTATGCTTTAAATCGTTAATGGTATGAGGATCTATATTATGTTTATGAATCAATGCATAAGTTGTAATATTTTTCTGTTTCATGGTTTCCCAAAGCGGAGCATAGTCAATCATTTTTATCACCTCATAAAAATATTATGTTTGCAAAATCCCTGCTTGAATATACTGGAATATTCCAGTATAATAAATACAAATATTTTATAAAAGCAATTTGGTAAATAGTCAAGAGTTATTTTGAAAAGATTTTCAGAGAAAAGGGTAACCTTAATAAACCTATGACTTATTTCTCAAAAAAGACGTAAGTTAGGAATTTGATATGGATTACCTACTCTTTTCCGGAGAGTAGAGTTGGCCTTTGTCCAGCAGACCAAAGAGCAGACGTATAAATTTACGGGAAGTCAACGCGAGTGCTCGTTTATGCTGATGTGTTCTGGTTTCAGCATATTTCTTGTCATAGAATGCTTTGTATTCAGGACAGTGTCTTATGACACTTCCGGCAGCTTCTATGATGTAGTAGCGCAGATATCTGTTGCCAGCTTTGCTCATGTGTTTGTCTTCGGCTACGAATGCACAGATGTCATAAGGTAACACACCAGTAAATGCAGACAGCCATACCTCTATTCCGTATAAAATGGCGTATGTGGCATTTCAAATATGTGGTTTAGAAGCATTGTAGGAACTGAAAACAATATTCCACGATTTGAAAGGATAGAGGTAAATGAGCATGGGAAAAAGGTATGTATCACAGAGTAAGAACGGGAAAATTGCCGCAAAGTGATTGATGCGTTTGCAGAACTGTACGAAATAGAAGATGAAGATATTTTGTTGATTGATGCTGGCAGGTATGGTTTTGTCAAATTGCAGTGTTATACACAGTCATATGGTTTTGAGGAGCTTGACACATATACAGACAGCCACAGCTTATTTGAGGGGCTTTGGGAAGAATGGCTTAATCTAAATATATTTTTGCTTGCGAGCGAAATGCAGTTAGCTGATGTTCTTTATGATGATTTATTCAATAATCTGCCAAAGGAAAAACAGTCGGAACTTATTGGGAAAAAAGATTAGAATGGCTCTGTGTATGATAAATATGCAGGGCTTTTCTTAACCAGCAAAATATTTGTGATTGAAATAGAAAGACAGAATGAATGAGATGGATTCCGCAGGCATTGTGGAAAAAAGTTTAGATTCTTCCACAAATCCAAACTTTCTTCTATAAATCTTTTATTCAAAGCATTTTCTATCTAAAAGGTTTAGATTTTGTCTTGTTGCAGGGGATAAAGAAGTTTGCCTTTTGGCAATTTTTGTGATACTATATATCAGTAATGTTAAGTGCTTTCCATTTTGAAGAGCCAATGTTAGCATGTCAGGCTGTTATATGACAGCACTTATTAACGGAGGTTAAGGAAATGGAAGATTTCAATGTATTGAAAAAAACAAATTACGGTAAAAACATTTGCACACAAATAGAAGGGGGAGTTATCTTTTTTGATCCGGATAGTCTGAAAGAGGTTGTCGGTGCAGGAGCCATGACATACGATGAGTATTTAGATGTGCAGTTTCAATCTATGGGGAAAATGCGTTCATATTTTGAAATGTGTTATTTTAATTTCGCAATGGAGTTTAAAGGACAGATCGAAAGGGTAACAAAGAATAATGTTTGTTTTGAGAGAGTATTTGTCAGCGGAATGTATAGCGATGGAGAGATGTTTGACGGTAAGGAAGACCATGTTTGGATAGACAAATCAGGGTTTGATTCTTACCATATTGGGGATTGGGTTACTTTTTACGCAGATGTTTATCGCTATGTAAAAACGAGTAATGGAAAACTGATAGACTACTCTTTAAGGAATCCGAAGGGCATTAAAAAGATAGCCTCTTATGAACTTCCAAGCGATGATGATTTGATAAAACAAGGAATAAATCAGATTATTTGTGAAACCTGCTTTTTGTGTGAACAGTGTAATAGGGTATTCTGTATGCGTGATTCCAAGGAAAGAAAAATTCTTCAGGAGCAAATGTTCGAAGTAGTTAAAGGAAAAAACGCCTGACGAGCAAGTTGCTTTGGAAAAGATGGAGGAATTGCTATGAGAAGTTTGTAAGCATAAGTGATGAAAAAAGGATTGCGAAGGGCAGTCCTTTTTTCGTAAAGAAATGTATTTAACAAAGTATTGGATGAAAACAATGTTGATTCTGTTTTGACAATATGCCGTTTTGTTTAAATATTATATCGAAAAAAGAAAATATATGATATAATGTCTGAGAGAGAATTAAAATAAACATAAAATTTTTAAGAGGAGCAAAATGGAAAATAATTATCAAAATTTACAATATACAGATGATGAAAAAGCAGTAGCTTATGTTAAGGCAATTATTAAAGCAGTAGATATGACACATCAGGTGGCAGAAAAATCAAAAATAAAAAGCAGAAAAGCAAGAGAAGCGATTGAAACTAAGGATAAAGAATTTATGTGGAATACGCTGCAGGAATACCTGCATGATTACAAAGAGTTTATAAATACGACAAATATCATGCGTATATGCAGCGTTGGAATGAACTTTTACAATCAAGTTACTGTAACGGAAATTGAGCGGCAGTTAAAAATGATGATTGGTGTTATTTATGACTATGAAGCGAAACATTGTCTTCGCAACGAAACAATAAAGCAGTGTCTAAAAAAATTGCTAAAGGTAAGCGGTGTATTTACAGACAAAGAAATAGAGATTCTTTTATTATAAAACCTTTTTATGCAATTTATAAGGAGAGAAAGACAAATGAGTGGGATTTTAGCCAATATTATTAAAAAATCAGATTACAAATTGACACAGTTTGATGACAGCGCGGTAGATGCCATTGAACAAAATATTGTAGAGAAAAATGGAAAGGTGTATATAAAGTGCCTTGTCAGGAATAAAGATGTGAAACTGACGCCGGAGGAGATTGTCAGACAGTTATATATTTATAAATTAGTGCATGAATATGGCTATCCTATCGAACGAATGGAACTTGAGAGGGTCATTACATTTGGAAGGGAAAAGAAACGTGCGGATATTGTTGTCTTCAATAAAACCCACGTCACATCTGAAGAAATAATTGTAGAGTTGAAAAAACCCAAATTAAAAGACGGCAAGGAGCAGCTTAAATCTTATTGTAATGCAACGGGGGCAATTATTGGCGTATGGACGAATGGAAACCAAATTTCCTACTATCATAGGAAAGACCCAAATTTTTTTGAGGATATTCCTGATATACCGAAAGAAAACCAGAAATTAAAGGATATTTTGACGGAACGCTGGACGATTGATGATTTGGTCGCAAAAGATAAGCTGGTAAGTGAGAAAAAATCATTAAAAGGCTTGATTGAAGAAATGGAAGATGAGGTTCTTGCCAATGCCGGCGTTGACGTGTTTGAAGAAGTGTTCAAATTGATTTTTACAAAACTTTATGACGAGATGGAAAGCGGCAGGGATAAGTCAAGAACTTTGGAATTTCGCAATTACGGGGATACAGACGAGGATTTGAAAAACAGTATGCAGGAGCTGTTTAATAAGGCTAAGAAGAAATGGGCGGGCGTGTTTAATGACGATGAAAAAATTGCATTGACTGCATCTCATTTAGCAGTCTGCGTAGCCAGCTTGCAGGATGTCAAGTTGTTCAATTCCAATCTTGATGTTGTGGATGACGCTTTTGAATATTTGATGAGCAAATCACAGAAAGGCGAGAAAGGGCAGTATTTTACACCGAGATATGTGATTGATATGTGTGTGAAAATGCTTAATCCAAAGAGGCATGAAAAAATGATTGACACTGCAGCAGGTAGTTGCGGTTTTCCAGTGCATACCATTTTTCATGTATGGAAAAGCATTCTCGCAGAAAAAGGAATACCCCAGAGCCATCTTTTTACACTGGAGAAAAAGCCGCCAGAATGTGAAGATTATGTAAGGGATCATGTTTTTGCGATTGATTTTGACACAAAAGCGGTACGTGTCGGCAGGACGCTGAATTTAATCGCTGGTGATGGCAGGACGAATGTCATACATCTGAATACGCTGGATTATGACAGATGGGATGACTTTACAAAGGATGAGGAATGGGAAGACATTTATTATGATGGCTGGAAAGGTCTTCGGAGTATGCGCAGGACGAAAAACCAGAACAGGGATTTTGAGTTTGATGTCCTTATGGCAAATCCGCCGTTTGCGGGGGACATTAAGGAAAGCCGCATTATTTCAAAATATGAGCTTGGTAAAAATGCGCAGGGGAAATACCAGTCTAAAGTAGGCAGGGATATTCTGTTTATCGAAAGAAACTTATCTTTCCTAAAAGACGGGGGCAGGATGGCAATTGTGCTGCCGCAGGGCAGGTTTAACAATGCGTCGGACAAATATATCCGTGACTTTATTGCGGAACGGTGCAGGATACTTGCAGTTGTCGGTCTGCATGGAAATGTCTTTAAGCCGCATACAGGGACGAAGACATCAGTTTTGTTTGTCCAAAAATGGGACGATGAACTGTGTCCGAAAAAAGACGACTATCCGATTTTTTTTGCCACAATGAGAGAGCCGAGCAAGGACAATTCGGGGGATAAAATTTATCGTGTGAATCCAGATGGTTCTTATATGTTGGATACGCATGACCATTTAATCGTAAAGCATGATTTGTATAACCATGACGGACTAACGGAAGATGGTATTGCCGAAGCATTTATTGAATTTGCAAAAAAGGAGCATTTGAGTTTTTTTTAGATGACCCATCTGTGACGGAGTTTGATGAGGTTTATTACGAGAAGTTAATGGATGGGTTAGAGATTCAGGAAATAATGTATTCAGAATTAGAATTTTCAGGTAGAATTGATGCGGAGTATTATCAGAAAAACTATCTTGCATATGAGAAAATCATACATAAATGGAGGAACAATAGGTTGTGTCATTTGGCAGATTTCCTTATTGGTCCTTTTGGATCTGCATATGATACAAACAATTATACGGATGTGCCAGATTTCAGATATGTGAGAGGACAGGACGTAAAGCCGTTTATATTAAAGAATACAGAAGCGAGATATATGACAAAAGAGGATTTTAATAGATTGTCGAAATATGCTTTAAAAGTTGAGGATATACTGGTATCTGTTGTCGGAACGCTTGGTAATGCGTGTATTATCAGAAAAAAAGATATACCAGCTATTTTTAGCTGTAAAAGTACAGTAATTAGAACGAATGCTGTAAGCCCTTATTTTTTAACAGTCTATCTTAATTCAAAATATGGCAGGAATTTATTATTACGTAAAGAAAGAGGAGTAATACAAAAGGGACTTAACTTGGATGACTTAAAAATGCTAGATGTTCCTTTGTTTTCAAATGAATTTCAAAATGTCTGTAAAAAGTTTATAAATGAGGCATTGGAACTCATGGATGCGTCAGCTGATGTTTATAAGCAAGCGGAAGAATTATTGATAGAAACATTGGGATTAAAGAATTATGTTCCTCAAACTGCTGGATATTCTATAAGGTCATATAAAACTTCTTTTGGAGATACAAGAAGATGGGATGCGGAATATTATCAGTCTGAATACGATTATTATGATAACTTATTAAAGCAATATCATAATGGATATGGATTGATTGGGGATATATGTACGATCAAAGATAAAAATTACAATCCCGAACATAAGACAGAGTATTCGTATATTGAATTATCTGATGTGGGTCAACAGGGAGACATAAACGAATGTAATAAGATTTATGGCATTGATTTGCCAACAAGAGCGAGAAGAAAAGTTTCTGCTGGTGATGTTATTCTGTCATCAGTGGAAGGCTCGTTGTCAAAATGTGCGCTGATAACGCCGGATTGCGACGGGTATCTTTGCACAAATGGCTTTTATGTTGTGAGATGTGATTCTATCAATCCTGAAACGTTAATGGTGCTTTTTAAGAGCAGACCTGTTCAGGCGTTGTTGAAAAAGGGCTGTTCGGGAACAATTCTTTCTACAATTGGAAAAGATGAGTTATTAAAAATCCCACTGCCGATTATTGATATTGCAGTACAGGAAAAAATAATGTGCATGGTGGCAGAAAGCAATCTGGCAAGAAGGCAAGGAAAGGAATTGTTAGATAAAGCGGTTAGACTTGTAGAAACTGCTATTGAGCAAGGGGAAGATGTTGCTTTGAAATTGTATGTATGACGCTAGATTTCAATAAAAAGAGGAAAGATATTATAATAATGAAAGGCGAATTTGTATGAAACAAAATGGCGATTTGGTTACATTTTTAAGAAGAAAGGATTATATTATGCTTAATAATGATTTGGGAGGAGGGGCTTTTGGAAAAACAGTTTTATTAAAGGATTCGTATATTGATGAACTGTTTGTAGCAAAAATGTATAAGCCACAATATGAGTGGATAAGGGACAAATTTTATGCACATTTTTTAGATGAAATAAAAATATTGTATAAATTAAATCACCCCAATATTGTCAGGATTTATAACTATTATGCATACGAAGAACAATGTACGGGGTATATCCTAATGGAATACATTGATGGAAAAGATATAGGGGATTTTTTTGAGGATTACAATAAAGATTGTGAAGAAGCGGTTACTATTGATGGGATATTTTCACAGTTGATAAATGCGTTTACTTATATTGAGGAAAGAGGCATTATACATCGTGATATTAGGGAAGGAAATATACGAGTAGATACTAATGGTACAGTAAAAGTCATTGATTTTGGAATTGGTAAAATGCTTATGTCTAGCAAAGATATATGTGATAGTTTGGTAACAGATATTAATAGGGATGGGTCAGATACGCTTCCTAAAGAATACTTTGATGGGATATATACGTCTCGTACAGATATGTTTTATTTAGCAGAGTTATTTAATCGTTTACTGAAGAAGACTATCAATGATGAAATGATGCAATTCTCTTATTATGATATTTTAAATAAAATGATGGAGAAAGATCCGGAGGACAGATATAAGAATTTTCGCGAAATAAAAGAAATTATACAGCAACAGGATTTTATTCAAATGCCAATTTCTGATGAAGATAAAAGAATATATCAAAAATTTTCAAATTATATATTGAAATCTTTAATCAGCTATAAAATGACACAGAAATATAATCATGATACGCAGATTTTTATATCTAAACTTGAGAGTGCATTAGAAGAAAATATGTTTGAGAATTATATTCAAAATAATGCTCAAATTATTGGAAGCATAGTTACGGGAGGATATAGATATAGGACGGATATCAATATACCATGTTGGGTAGTAAAAGATTTTTTGGTATGGTTTAAAAAAACAACGAAAGATTCTCAAAAACTTATTTTAAGAAATATAATTGTTAAACTTTCCATAATTAAAGTAGTGTTTGAAATTGACGAGGAATTGCCGTTTAATTAGGATGTATTTGTTTGGTTATTTTTATGAAGCGTACTGCATAAAAGGCATTTTCACTAATATAACAAGTCAGAGAATCATTGATTTATAATTTGCATAAAACAGCGATTTTGGAGAACAATCCAAAGTCGCTGTTTTGCAGTATAGTTTGAAATTTGGGGAGTAAGTATGAAAAAAATATGTTTGCTTTGATGCCTTTTTTCGATGAAAAATTATGTTGATTTTACAAGGCGAGGGGGTAGGAGATTTTCCCCTTATGCAAGTCAATTTTTGCAGATGTTTCGTAGGAAAAAGCTGTAAAAATTCTGCCTGTGGACGTCCATAGGCAGTGCTTGCTATTACGCCCTGTGTATATACGCAGGCAGTGCTTGCTGTTCCAAAAAGAACAGTAAGCAGGTTTTAGTCCGTATGGGCAAACTTCTCAAAAACATATCGAATTGCCATTTAATTTTTGTTAAAAATTTTTGAAAAAATTTTTTTAAATAGGAAAGGTTTTTGCCTATTTAACTTATACAATAATACTGGGGCTGACAGAAAGGAGGGGACGGAATGACCGCCGCAGACCGCAGAATGGAGATTATCAGTATTCTTGTAGTCAGCGGTCATGTTACATCAAGGGAACTGGCGCAGGAATTTGACGTTACAAGACGCACAATATTACATGATGTTGCAGTCCTTTCATATGGATACCTTGTCTATACAAAACCGGGGGAAGGCGGAGGGATTTTCATTATGGACAGTTATAAGCCGTACTGCAATACCCTCACCTTGTTTGAGCAGGAAAAGCTCATGGAAATGTATACCAAAGCGGAGGGCGGGGACAAAGAAATCCTGAAGCGTGTCCTTCGGAAATACGGATCGGACAAGCTGGAACTTTGACCAGAAGATTCCATGCAGGAGGAACAATTTCATCAGAACAATCCTGATTTTTTCTGAAATATATTTCCCGACTACAGGCAGAAAAAACCATAAGGGATTTTAAGGAATCATTAACACAGCGTAAGGGCAGATGCAGACCGCAGGGAATCGGTCGGCACTGTCTTTTTTGTGCGTTTAAGGAGGCATTTATGGCAAAAAGATATTACTGGCTGAAACTGAAAGCAGACGGGTTTTCAGACAAACGAATCAAGAAGTTACGTTCCATAGCGGGCGGCGATACGCACAAGATTATCTACCTGAAAATGATGCTGTTTTCACTAAAGGACGAGGGGAAACTTTACTTTGAGGGCATGGAGGACAACTTCGCTTCGGAGATTGCCCTTGCGCTTGACGAGGACGCAGAGAATGTGAAGCTGACGCTTGCATTTTTACAGCGGCATGGGCTGATAGAGATTGGTGATGATGACGAGTACCAGCTCACAGAAGTGCCAACAATCATTGGCTCGGAAACAGCGTCAACCATACGTTCAAGGGAGTGCAGGGAACGGAAAAAACAGCTTGCATTTGGACAGGAAGTGTTGCAATGCAACACAAATGAAACAGACTGCAACAATCTGAAACAGATTTGCCGCGTAGAGAGAGTTAGAGATAGAGAGAGATAAAGAGATAGAGAAAGAGGGAGAGGGAGAGAACGGAATCCCCGCCCCCGCCGCTTATGGGAGATTTAATAATGTTTTTCTTTCTGATGCGGAGATTAACGATATGAAATCGGAACTGCCCGGCAAGTGGGAATATTACATTGACCGCTTATCCGTACATATTGCTTCAAGCGGGAAACAGTACCATAACCATGCCGCAACGATTTACAAATGGGAGCAGGAGGACGCTGAAAAGGCAGCAATCACAGGAAATGCACTGAAAAAGGGAATACCCGATTATTCATACAATGAGGAGGACAGCTTATGAATGGTTTAACTGATACGATACTGAATATGATGGACACCACGCAGGAGCAGGAGATTACATAGGGGAGGACGGTTTACTGCACTGTGGGAAATGCCACAAGCCTAAAGAAGCATATTTTCCTAAAGGCAGGGCTCTGTTTGGTCGTGACCGGCACCAGTCTGAATGCGACTGCCGAAGGGCAGAGCGTGAAAAGCTGGAAAAAAGGGATGCGGACGAAAAGCACAATGCCGAAGTGGAACGTCTGAAACGGGAAGGCTTTTCCAATCCGGCTATGCGGCAATGGACTTTTGAAAATGACAACGGGAAATGCCCGCAGATAGGGAAAGCGCACTCCTATGTGGAGAAGTGGGAAACGGTACGGGCTGAAAACCTCGGCTATCTGCTGTGGGGGAATGTTGGATCGGGGAAAAGTTATTTTGCAGGCTGTATCGCCAACGCCCTAATGGAGAGGGAAATACCCGTCTGCATGACGAACTTTGCAACGATATTGAACAACCTTTTCTACGGCTCGGAAAACAGGAATGAATACATCGTAAAGCTCTGCTCCTATCCCCTGCTCATTCTTGATGATTTCGGCATGGAGAGGGGTACGGAATACGGACTGGAACAGGTATACAACGTGATTGACAGCAGGTATATCAGCAAAAAGCCGCTGATTGCAACGACAAACCTTACGCCGGAGCAGCTTAGGAATCCGGAGGACGTGCCGCACGCACGCATTTATGGCAGGCTGCTTGAAATGTGTGTGCCTGTCCGCTTTACGGGCGGCGATTTCCGCAAAATAACGGCACAGCAGAAAATGGAACGCCTTAAAAAGCTGATGGAGTGAAAGGAGAGCCTATGGAAAAAGAGAAAAACAGCAATGCCACTGTCCGCCGCCCTGACTGCGTGACGGAAACACGCATGGGGAACACCATTCTTGTCGTGTCCGGCTTTTTTAAGGAAGATGCTTCTGCTACTGCCGCCGACAAGATGATGCGTGTGCTTGAAGCGGAAAGCATGGCAGGCAACAGACCGGAATACACTGCATAATGCGATATGCCCTACAATGAAATTTATTGAATTTAATGATTATAAAGTAGCAAAAAGAACTGTACATACAGTCTGAAATATGTTATGATAGCCATACGGAATAGTGGGTTTGGCTGTCGGAAATGGAGAGAACTATGGCAAGACAGACAGCACAGAACCTTATCACTACCCTGTATCCGAGATTATCACACGAAGATGAGCTGCAGGGGGAGTCCAACTCCATAAGCAACCAGAAACGTATCCTTGAAAGCTATGCAAAACAGAACGGTTTCGCCAATATCCGCTGGTATACGGATGACGGGTATTCCGGCGCAAACTTCCAAAGACTTGGCTTTGAATCCATGCTTGCCGACATTGAGGCGGGCATTGTGGGTACGGTAATCGTGAAGGATATGTCAAGACTGGGGCGCAATTATTTACAGGTGGGAATGTATACGGACATGATATTTCCGCAGAAAGGCGTCCGCTTCATCGCTATCAATGACGGGGTGGACAGCGCACAGGGCGAGAATGACTTTGCTCCGCTGCGCAACATTTTCAACGAATGGATGGTGAGGGACACGAGCAAGAAAATCAAGGCGGTTTTCCGTAGCAAGGGCATGAGCGGCAAGCCTATCACAAGCCAGCCTGTCTACGGCTATCTGAAAGGTGAGGACGGGCATTTCATCATTGATGAGGAAGCCGCACCCGTTGTAAGGCAGATATACAGCCTGTGCCTTGCGGGGAACGGACCGACTAAGATTGCCCGTATGCTGACGGAGCAGGGGATACCCACGCCGGGAACGCTTGAGTACCAGAGGACGGGCAGCACACGCCGCTACTATCCTGATTATCCCTGCAAATGGGCAACCAATACAGTTATACACATTTTGGAGCGCAAGGAGTATTTAGGGCATACGGTAAAATTCAAGACAGAAAAAGTGTCCTACAAGGTAAAATCAAGCGTGGACAATCCCGAAGAAAAACAGGTGGTGTTTGAGAACACACATGAGCCAATACTTGACGCTGAAACTTGGGAGTGTGTGCAGGAATTACGCAAACAGCGCAAACGTCCGAACAGGCAGGACGAGGTGGGGCTGTTCTCCGGCATACTGTTCTGCGCCGACTGTGGGAGCGTCCTTTACCAGCAGAGGTATCAGAACGACAAAAGGAAACAGGACTGCTACATCTGCGGCAATTACAAAAGGCGCACAAAGGAGTGTACGGCGCACTTTATCCGTACAGACCTCTTAATCGCCGGAGTGACCGAAAATCTGCGCAAGGTAACAAACTATGCGTCAAAGCATGAAACACGCTTTATGAAGCTTCTGATTGAGCAGAACAAGGACGGCGGGAAACGCAGGGATGCGGCAAAACGGAAAGAACTGGATGCGGCTGAAAAACGGATTGCGGAACTGTCAAACATCTTCAAAAGGCTGTACGAGGACAGCGTAAGCGGGCGAATTTCCGACGAGCGTTTCATGGAACTGTCGGCAGATTATGAAGATGAACAGAAAAAGCTGAAGGAACGTGCGGCGGAACTGGAAAAGGAACTTGCAAAGACAAGGGAGGAAACAGCCAATGCGGAAAAGTTCATGAACGTAATCCGTAAGCACACAGCCTTTGAGGAACTCACTCCTACTCTGCTGCGGGAGTTTGTTGAGAAAATCGTTGTCCATGAGGCAACAGCCGCTGACGGGTGTATGCATGGGAATCTAAGGCGGCAGGAAATAGAGATTTATTACAGTTTTGTCGGCAGGGTTGACCTGCCTGAATAAAAGCCTGACCTGTCCGGCACATGAATATGGTGCTGGACGGGAACGGCAAAATTTTTTACACTTCTAATGCTTCTTTATCACATCTGAGCAAAGTCGCCAGAGTTATTATCGTTCCAAACGATACCACAGTATTTTGCGAGAGCATTGGCATTAGGAAAAGCCTTAATGGAACCCATTTCGGATAAGATACCGGCTGAATAAACTTTACCGATTCCGGGAATGAAATTCAGTACAGTGTACTCGTCAGGGTTTAGTCCCTGAACTGTTTGAAGGATTGCTTTATCAATCGCTTTGAGTTCCCTTTCGAAAGAACGGATACAGTTAAATGAAGAAGCGATTGAGATAGTAAGCGGCTCATAGAGGCATTTATCAAGCCGGTATGAGTTGCGGGCTGCAGCCTGTAAGATTTTTGCTGTTTCTTCTGGATCAGCAATACGGCCTTTGCTCTTAGAGTTAATAAAAGCGACGAGGTCTTCTACTGATGAGTTTACGATATCCTCATTCGTTGTGTACTCAGTAAGAATGGCTTCATCTGTGGCACCATATTTGTTTGCGAATGGATGTTGTCCATCACGAAGTAATGCGTATTCACCGAACTTGAGATAAATGTTGTTAAGCAAGTAAGTCTTTTCTCTTGCGATACATTCAGTGATGTGCATACGGTGTCTGGTAAGACGCTGCAAGGCAAGGTATTGGGAACCACGCCATGGTTTGATTGCAATACGTCCTACACGGGCAAAATCAGCAATCACATAGGAATCTATGCCATCGTTGTTTCCGATGTCGATAAAGGACTTCTTGTAGTTCTTGACTTCCTTTGGATTGAGACAGTAAACCCTGACAGAGAATGGTGCAATGAAGTGCTATAATAAAGTTGTAACGGGAGTGGCTAATGAGATATAATCAAAAATATAAGGAAAGAAGTACTCATTATGTCATAAAACTACACTCCTGAATTTAAGAAGAAGATTGTCCGCCTTCATGAGGAAGAAGGACGAACCTACAAAAGCATCACCGCAGAGTATGGTGTATCCAAAGCCAGCATCTCCAAATGGTGCAGCGAATTCAGCAAAGAATGCCAGGCAAGCCTTCAAGCCAAAGAAGATTATGACTCTATGAAGGAGAACCTCCGTTTAAAACGGGAAAATGAAGAATTACGCAAGGAGACTGCATTCTTAAAAAAAGCGGCGGCATTCTTTGCAAAGGAAATCGGTTAGAGGCTTACCGATTTATTGACCAACACCATGAAGAATTCGGCACCCGCTGGCGTTACGGCGCCTGAGGATCTGCCCGAATGCCTATTATAACTACCGGAAACACCGAAAGGCGGATTATTACGCCCAAAAAACAGCAGTCCAGGAGAGGATTGCAGAAATCTACCACACATGCACAAAGGTGTTGACGGTTACCGCAGCATGACGGTCTATTTAAGGCGCGAAGGGTATGGCTACAGCACCACGACCATCCATAAATATATGAATACTGAGATGGGCCTGCATTCTATCGTCCGCCCTAAAAAACCTGGGACAAAGCCTGGGAAGCCGCATAAAATATTCAAGAACAAGCTAAAGCAGGACTTCCATGCGGACAAGCCAAACCAAAAGTGGTGTACAGATTTCACATATCTATTTCTGAAAAATGGGGAAGTTCGTTATAACTGCACCATCATAGACCTTTATGACCGCAGTGTGATCGCCAGCATAACAGATCAGCACATCACCAGCGATCTAGCAATCCGCACGCTGAAGAAGGCGCTGGATTCACAGCACCTTTCAAAAAGCGGGCTGATCCTGCACAGTGATCAAGGAAGCCAGTATACATCAAAGGCTTTCATAGAGTTCTGCGGGTCTGCCCATGTGACCCAGAGCATGAGCAAAGCCGGATACCCATACGATAATGCGCCAATGGAGAGGTACTTCAACACCCTGAAGAACGAATGCACCAACCTGTATGAATTCAGGACGGAGGAGGAACTGTACCAGACTGTGGAGGAATTCGCCTATGCGACCTACAATCATGTGCGTCCACACAGCTATAACGGCTACCGCACGCCATACCAGGCGCGGACAGCAGCATAAGGAGAGGCGGGAGCATGCTTACTGATTGGATTGCTTGATTACCCACAATCGGGGCTGTCAGGTTTTGTCAATGGCATGGCCGCAAAGCGGTGCGCAGCACCATTGACAAAACCTGACAGCTTTGATAGACTCCAAGCAACAATCCAATATATTTTTAGCCACAAATGTTACAAAAAAGCTTGACCACTACAATTCTTAAATTATATTGGCAAAATCGAGATACCCCATAAGGAAACCGAACTGACCGAAGAAGAAAAGGCATAGCAGGAAAAAGAACGCATACATTTGGAGAAAAAACGGGCGTGCAACCATAAGTATATGGCAAGGAAACGGGAGGAAATATGCAGGGAACGGGAAAAAGAACTTGCTGAAAAAGCAAATTAACAGAGAAAAGGAATTTCCTTAATGAAAAGGCTATGACAAAATTATTTTCAATGATTAACAGTTATAGTTTTTTCATGCGGTAATTACTGTAAGAAATGAACCCTTATTCCCCCAAGCGGAGAAATACCCGTCAATGATATTCCGCAATTCAAACTCCCGACAATTAACAGAAGAAAATCATTTATCCGCACCGAAACCAATCAATCATATCAATCAATCCATATCACAGGAGAGAAAAGACCATGAATAAAAATGCAGGAAAAAACAATGTTCCATTGTTTTCACAGATTTTAGATTATTACAGCACCGCCGACAAATATATCCTCAGCAAGACACACTCCAATGCGCATCAGACTGTATTTACCAAAGAAAACGACAAATACCAGTGGCTTGTGTTGGAGCAGAAAAGCCAGTGCGAAGTCGAGGCAAGGCAGACCGACAATCATGGAACAATCACAGCGAGGGATAATTACGGACTGACAAGAAATCTCCCTAAGTGCGTGGGCGTGGAGCATTTATGTGAAGATGCATATATGCACGCAAATTTTCAGATACCTTTTAACGTTGATGAAATCAACTTAATCTATCAGTTTGGAGAACAGGGCAAAGCGGAAACGTGCGCTAGTCTGTCCGCTATCCTTCCGCAGATAAAGGACAGCGACACAAAGCAGATAGTAAGCGACACATTGAAGAAATTAAATGTCCTGTCAGAAGAAACGTGTGCGGAACTGACCGCCACCACCAAAAGACGGAAACTGACCGAGCGTGACCACTCCATAAAGACAAGGTTAGCAAGAGCAAAGGAACAGGCGAAACAGCCGATAGTTGCCGAGGGAAAACAGCGCAGAAACCACAGCAAAGGAAAGGAGGATATGGCACTATGAAACTTTCCCGATATGAGCAGGAAAGTATTCTCAATTATAACGCAGGAGAACAGACCGCCGCCCTCTACACAAGGGATAAGGCAGTCATGCGGAAACTTGACACGCTTGTTGCCGACTTCCCCGACACATACAAGCTGACAGGGCAGGATAAAGTATCTAAGACCTAATCCTTTCCAAAGTCACACGTCAGTTACTGCAAGCCGAGGACAGTCAGCACCGACAGAGGGAACGGGCAAGGCAGATGATGATTGCTAATAATAAGACAAAAAGAGATTAAGCAAGATTTAATGGAAGTATGTGTGCATTTATGGTAAAATAACAGCGTTGAACAATAAAACAAATTGAAATTGGTGGAGATTAATTATGAGCAGGATAAATGATATATCAGTTGTAAAACAACAATATGCTACTGCAAATAACTTAGACACAAGAATATCAATTCATGATAAATATTCAACGAATAAGCTGGGATTTGGGAATTGGATATTTTCAAATTATAGAATTGATAAAGGAGCGAAAGTATTAGAGTTAGGCTGTGGAACAGGAGATATGTGGAAAAATAGAGAGTCAGTAATTTGTGCTTGCTCCAAGATAATACTTTCTGATTTTTCAGAAGGAATGGTTGCAACGACAAAAGATAATATAGGAAGCTATGATAATATTGAATATAAGGTTTTAGATATTCAAGAGATACCTTATAAAGATGCGACTTTTGATATTGTCATTGCAAATATGATGTTGTATCATGTGCCTGATATAGATAAAGGTTTGACGGAGGTCCGGCGAGTATTAAAGAGAGAAGGTCGTTTTTATTGTGCGACATATGGAGAACATGGAATTATTGAATATCTTTCCAAAATTCTATCGGAATATGGTGTTGAAGATAACATAAACAAGAATTTTACACTTCAAAATGGATATGAGATTTTAAGTAAAACTTTTTCAAAAGTTGAAAAAAAAGAATATATTGATTCATTGGCAGTTACTAATATAGATGATATGGTGGATTATATTTATTCGCTTTCTAGTATGACATCTTTGAATAGTGTGACTAAGCAAGTAATAAAAGATATTCTGATGGAAAATACAATAGATGGAGTTTTAAATGTGCCAAAGGAATATGGAATGTTCATATCATTATAAAAATGGTAAATTCAAATCGGGAAAAATCAGAACAGAAAAATGATATAAAAATTGAATATTGTTTAGCTTTGGGTAGCGGTTATCTTAACAGACCACCACTTTACAACTTTTTTCATGGATAGATAATGTTGCCCAAATCTTTGGAAATACTACTTTTTCTGATTATAGGGTGCAAATTTTGCTATAGAATACAATATTTGATACTCAAAAAAGTTAAAATTTATGACCAAAATATTATTTGCTGCTTTGGGATTAAACCTCTAAACACAAAAAAATTAGTAAGACTCATTAAAGCGCATTAATTCAGGGAGCTTTGAATAATCAAGTTATTAAAAAGTTGTAAAGTGGTGGATAAGATGAAACACTATCTATATTGTACATGGACATCATTCCCCACTAAATGAACAGGAGTTTTACCAATGGGTTACACTAGGGAAGAACGGCTGGACATCGGCAAACAAATTTACAACAATGAAATAAATAAAAGCGATGTAGCCATAAAATACAGGATCGGCGAGAGCACAGCCAGGGATTACATGAGACTGTACTAGGATGTGAACGGCCTGCCGCCTAAAAACAGAATTCAAAAAGATGAAAATACAGTAAAAATAAGCGCACATTCCTCCAAATCGGATCTGTCTGAATATGAATCCATGACAAAAGAGGAACTTATTAAGGAACTGGTGAAATCTTGGATCAATGAGGCGCGGTTAAAAAAGGATACGAAGTGAAAGGGGATGATGCAGGCAGGACAATTACAATCTTCGACAACTGGAATATGAAATAATATTGGAATTATCCGGTGAATTCCCAGTCCGTGTGTTATGCGAATCTATGGGCATAAAGAGGAGCAGCTTCTATTATTGGAAGAAACACCTTTCGGATCTGGCTCCTAAAATAAAAGCACTTGCAGACAATGTCATGCTGTTCAGGGAATATCATTTGAAATACCCGTCACACGGATACCGGTGGCTGAGCGCAAAATAAGACTTGATACAGGACTGAAGGTTTCTGATACGTATGCGCATAAATGCTGTAAAATTGCCGGCATAAAAAGCGGATCAAAACACTGTTGGTATAAAAACCAGGCGAACCCCGCAAAGTGTATCCGAATCTGATTCTCGCAGGACTTAAGATTGACGGGCCGATGCAGTGCATTGTGAGTGACATGACTGCATTCTGGTTAAAAGGCATTTATTATGAACTGACACTGTATATGGATCTTTGGAATAACGAAATACTGAGCCATTCCCTTTCTGCAAAACGCGGAGACCGCATGACATACATCAGCGGCCAGCATGACCTTATAGAACTTAAGAAACAGCATCCGGAATATAAAACAGTGCTACATTCGGATCAGGGATCGGTATATGCATCAAAAAAATACAATGACCTGCTTGGAACATGCGGGATCATACACTCTATGTTACGCGCAGGAACGCCGACAGACAATGCAGCAATAAAATCCATCAACGGATGGATAAAAGCAGAACTGTTTACGGATTTTCATCTACAGGGCGAAAATGTCAAAGAAGAAATGGCTGCGTACATAAAATTTTTAACGAGCAACGACCCGCATACCCGCTGGGGTATCTAACGCCCAAAAAGTACAGGGAAACATATGCAGATGTATAATACTTATAGATTGTACGTCAAAAAATACAATTTAAGTGTCCAATTTTTGTTGACCAGTGCACCTTAGCTCAAAACTCATAAAAGCAGGCAAGGCATATTCATCTCCACGGTCATTCTTTCTCCGAAAAATTATCCATAGTCTCTTTTAGCTGCTTTCTATATGGAATAAACAAAACCAGCGCCATACCCATTGCGAGGCTGTCCGCAATCGGAGTTGCCCACGGTATGCCGTCTGCGCCAGCCACCGTATTCATAAGGAACATAAACGGAACATCCAGCCCGCTCTTACGCAGCAATGACAGAATCATCGGTCTCGTTTTCTGCCCGGTAGCCTGAAAAACAGATATAATCATCATCGTTACTGAAACTGCCGGACAAGTAATACAGATAATCCTAAGAAAATGCTGACCGTATGCAACCGTCTCCGTATCGTCAATAAATCCCTTTACCACCGGAACCGCGCACACAAACAGCAATACTGCCCCTGCAAGGGCAACCGCCACACTATATATGAATGCCGTTTTAATCACGGAACGCATACGCTTCCATTTGTTTGCGGCGTAGTTATAACCAATCAGCGGAAGTACCCCCTGCGTCATTCCATTTGCAATGGCAAATGCAAGCATGTCAAGATTGGACGCTTTATCATTGTCACCGTCTTTTTCCTTAATCGTCAAAACATATACGCCACGTTTCAGTATAAGACCGGGATTATAGAAAATCCCCTTTTCACCCCAACTTTCAACGAGTATCGTGTCGTCTAAGGAAGAGAGGCAGTAATCCAATATTTGTTTTGCTTCCATCATGTTTTACCTCACAAAGTATAAAATAAAGCGTTACCGGATTATTGTAGCGCAAATCAGGGAATATTTCCATAAACATCTAATATGCGACAAACCTTAACAAAAAACAGTTCCTTACTTCAATGCAAGGCTTCTGTTACTTTTTACCATGCACAAAATAGTATATAACACAACTGCCAGCTCTGTAATCGGCATAACCCACCATAGAAGTTTCGCGCCAAACAGCGCCGGAAGCACGAACACTAACACACCACATAGAACCATGCCCCGCGCCATAGAAATAATCAATGCTGTTTTCGGCTGCATCACAGACTGGAAATAATAGGTTGCAAAAATGTTCAGCGGCAAAAGCAGATATGCAAGACCATAAATCCGCATAATCCCGGGAGCAATCTGCAGTACGCTGTCTGTCGGGGACATGAATACTTTCACAAAAGCGTTTGGGAACAAAAGTACTGCTGCTGTCCATAGAACACCGAAGACTACAACTGTCCACAGGGAATATTTCTGCGTTTCCCTGATGCGCTCTATATTATGTACACTGTAGTTTTCAGAGATAATTGGCTGTGCAGCCTGCCCGACAGCATAAGTAAAGCATTGGACAAGACCGGAGATCTGAACAATAACCCCAAATACCGCCAGCGCATCTGAACCTAGATAATTCATAATCTGACGGTTAAACAGCATTGCAATAATCCCCATCGCTATTTCTGAAACAAAGGTAGAGCAGCCATTGAACACCAGCTCTTTTGCCTTATGAATACAGTCATGTACACGGGACAGCCTGAGTGCATTTTTCCTGCTGAAAAAATGAGAGACCATAACTGCAATTGTCAGTGTTACGCCAATCGCAGTCGCAAGGCCTGCGCCAAATATACCCATGTCCAGCCCAAACACAAAATACAGATCTCCGAAAATATTGAAGCATCCGCCGCACAGAGTCGCAAAGGCTGCAAAACCCGGCGCATTATCGTTTCTCAGGTAAGCAGCAAGCATTTGCGTGAACGGATATGCCGGAATCACAAATTGAATCGGGCGAAGATATGTCTTTGCCAATGGCAGAAGAATATCATCCGCGCCAAACAGACGGAGTAGCTGGTCATCAAAAACAGTGAGTCCGATCCAACAGACTACCGCTATGACCGAAGTGAGAATCAAGGACAAGGTAAAGCAAGCGTTTGCCTCGTCGGTCTTCCCCTGTGCCTTGTAATATGTATATTTGACAGAACCTCCGCTGCCGGTCAAAATCCCCCAACTGTACAAAATTGTCCAAACCGGCGCTACAATAGACAATGCCGCCGTACCCTGCGGACCCTGATACTGACCAACTACGGCAACGTCCACCAGCCCGTATATACAGGAGATCATAGAACCTCCAAAGGCTGCGCCAAGATACTTAAAATAGTGTTTTTTAATACTTCCCTGTGTTAAATTCTTTTCCAAAATAATCCTCCATTCCTGCTCAATATGAAAATTTTGGTGCAAGCACAACATTTACAATACAAACTTCGTTTATCTTATCTGAACTTACTCATTCGCTGGGACAGGCTGTCTGAGTATTTTGCAAGTAATTTCATTGCAAGTTCTCTTTCCGAGGCATTCATATCCTCAAAGATTGCAATTTCTTCCGCAAGAACCAGATCAACCGTTTTTTGGGAAAACGCTTCGCCTTTTTCCGTCAGCGTAACATACTTATGACGTTTGCCGTTATAATCCCCAACCTCAATCAAGCCGTCTTCCACCATCTTTTTCAAGGCGGAATGAACCGTCTGCTTTGGCTGGTATATAAAACTGCAGATATCTTTTTGGGTGACTTTTCCTTCTGACTGGCGTATGCAATACAATATCCAAAATGCACAATCAGATAAACCAAACGATTTGGCGACGGTCCGGTAGATTTCCTCAGAACCATTGATGGTTGCATTGAAGGCAGCAAGAACTTCTTTTGCTGTGTACATAGCTTTTCCTCCTTTCAGTCCGAAAACAGACTTATTTTACCTTATATTGCTCAAGATTTCAAGAGAATTCACAGGAAAATAACAATTTCCCACGAAATTTAGCTTTACCCTTCTCTGCATTGCCTGTTTTTTCTGTTCATCGCTTACTGTTCTTGGTTTACGATAAGTAATGTATGATTTCGGCATGGAATAGGTCTTGTCAATCTCCGTCTGATTTAGTAGCTTATAGCTTTCAGGATACAATCAACTTTTCACATATAAGTATGGCATATCATTACTCGTACTGTGAAGATAATCAATCAGGGCAAAGCTGGGATTGTACTACAGAAAGCAGCCAGTATGAATTTGGACTGGATGAATGGTGAATATGAATGGATTACTTTTTATGGCAGACATGTCATAGAGAGAAATGTACAAAGAAGTGCGCTTGACTATGGAATCCATGCGATAGGCAGAGTGCGTGGCACTTCCAGCCATCATTATAATCCCTTTGCAATTGTCTGTGAGAAGAATGCAGATGAGGAAAAAGGAAGCTGTTATGGATTTTCTTATTTATACAGCTTTGTGGTATCCATTCAGATAATTTTGGATGGAACCTGCAGCAAGGAGAGGAGTTTGATACACCAGAGGTTATGATGACTTACAGTGCAGATGGAATTGGTGTTATCAGCAGAAACTTACATAAGACGATACGGAAAAATATCTGTTGTGGGAGTGGAAGGAGAAACGTCGACCGATACTGATCAACAACTGGGAAGCCACTTAGGAACTGTAGAAAAATAACTGACGCATCTTGACTTGGCTATTTCTCCGATTATGCATGCCAAAAAGCCTCGCCGTAGCCCGCTACGCCTACGTTTTTTGACATACCTCCTCGAAGAAATATCCTACGCAATCTGCATCACTTATTTTCCTACAATTCCTTACTTCAATTTTGCAGGAAAACAGTTAGCAGACATAGCGAGGAATGCGGCAGAACTTGGAGTGGAGCTTTTTGTGCTTGACGACGGATGGTTTGGAAAGTGTGATGATGACAATTCAGGTCTTGGTGACTGGTTCCCTAATGAGAAAAAATGGGATGTACACTGAAAGAGCTGGCAGGGAAAATAGTGGAGTGTGGTATGCAGTTTGGTCTCTGGTTCGAGCCAGAGTCGATTTCAGAGGACAGCGATCTGTATCGCGAGCATCCTGACTGGGCAGTTGCAATACCAGGAAGAAAGCCCGCATTCAGTAGAAACCAGCTGGTTCTTGATTTATCAAGGGAAGATGTGCAGGATTATATGATTGGTCGGATGACCGCAATTTTTGAGGAGACGCCGATTACCTATGTAAAGTGGGATTTTAACAGGAGCATATGTGACAAATTCAGTGCCGCGCTGAATGCACAAAGTCAGGGGGATTCGCACACCGATATGTGTTGGGATTATATAGGGTGCTGGAGACACTGCTGACAAAGTTTCCTCATATTCTGTTTGAAGGATGCAGTGGTGGAGGCGGACGATTTGACGCAGGTATGCTGTATTATACACCCCAAATCTGGTGCAGTGATGATACGGATGCTATCGAGAGGCTTACGATTCAGTATGGGACCTCCTTTGGATATCCCGTATCTGCTATGGGTTCCCATGTTTCAGATGTCTCGAACCATCAGACCAGACGCATCACACCGTTTTCGACCAGAGGTTGTGTGGCAATGGCAGGAACCTTTGGCTTTGAGCTAGGTGTTACCAAGCTGTCCGGGGAAGAAAAGGAACAAGTGAAGAAGCAGATTTGTAGATTCAAGCAGTACTATGATCTGATTCAGTTTGGCGAATACTATCGTTTGATGCCTCCTTCGGACAAACAGTGCACTATATGGGAAATGGTAGATACAGAAGGAAGAGAAGCACTAATAAGTGCGGTATATCACCATGTGAAAGGAAATGCGGCTCTGGTCATTGTTAAAGTACGAGGCTTGAATGCACAAGTATATTATCAGATAAATTTGAATATGGAGGATATGGCAGATTTACCGCAGAAGACAAGGGATTGGTTTGTAAGCCATTTATCTTATAGATATAGAAACGGAGAAAAGATTATCGGAGCGGAAGAAGCTCTTTTATGTTGGAAAGATTTTTTTGATAAGAATAAAAATTGGCGCGATTTTTCAGATAATATTACATATAAAGAATATAAAAGTATGACAGATAAGCAGCATTTGTCAAAAGCAAAGGCAATGCCAATAAAGTTTTTGAAGGCATCGGGAAAAGGCTTTTTTATTGATAAAGAAAGATATGCTTTAGCAATTCGAGAAGATTTAGGGTCTATGATAAAAAGTCATGCTTTCTGTGCTCATATGGGTGATATCTTAGAATATCGAACAATGGACTATTATCGCAGGCGATATCGAGGGAAGTAGTGATGTGGAATAAACTGTTATTATGAGCCGTTTTTTAAAGTATGAACAGTGACTCTTGACAAAATAGTCTGTAGAGAAGATAAAAGAGAAGCTTGAAAGATAATGAAAAAGTTGTTAAAATATTGGTGAGCAAAAACGGGCAGACGGTTTTCCTTGCCTGTTTTTCAGTATGTCAAGATAAATAAAGTTGGACAAAATACAGAAAGATGAGGTTAATATATGGCTGGAATGACACCGATGATGCAACAATATTTGGAGACGAAGAAACAGCATCCAGACTGTATTCTTTTCTACAGACTCGGTGATTTTTATGAAATGTTTTTTGAGGACGCAAAACTTGTTTCAAAGGAGTTGGAGTTAACTTTGACCGGAAAAGATTGCGGAATGGAAGAGCGAGCACCAATGTGCGGGGTTCCTTATCACGCGGTTGACGGCTATCTGAGCCGGTTGGTATCAAAGGGTTACAAAGTTGCTATCTGTGAGCAGGTGGAGGACCCAAAACTTGCAAAGGGATTGGTAAAGCGTGAGGTTGTCCGCATTGTCACTCCAGGAACGAACTTGAATGCCCAATCCCTTGAGGAAACAAAAAATAATTATATTATGTGTATTGCGCAGTTTCCAAATAAAATTGGAATTTCTGTGGCAGATGTGACGACGGGCGATTTTTATATGACAGAGGTTGAGGGGCTTTCCAAACTCACAGATGAACTTTATAAATATATGCCGACAGAAATTATCTGCAATGATGCACTGATGATGAGTGGAATTGATATGGATGACCTAAAGAACCGCTTAAAGATTGTGGTCTATCCGCTGGAGCCATGGTATTTTGATGAGGATGGCTGTCGAAAATGTTTGATGGAGCATTTTAAGGTTAATACGCTCACTGGACTTGGTTTGGAGGATTTCCCGTCAGGTTTGATTGCCTGTGGTGTGCTGATGCAATATCTATTGGAGACACAGAAAACGCAGCTCACCCATATTACCCATATTACTCCCTATTTAGCAAGTCGTTTTATGCTGCTTGACAGTTCTACAAGGCGAAATTTGGAACTGACAGAAACACTGCGGGAAAAACAGAAGCGAGGCTCTCTTTTATGGGTGCTCGATAAGACAAAGACAGCGATGGGCGCAAGGCAGTTACGCACCGATATCGAGCAGCCGCTTGTCAACAGAGCGGATATTAATGACAGACTTGACACGATTGAACAGCTCTGTAAAGATACTGTATCGCGGGATGAGATTAGAGAGTATCTAAATCCAATCTATGACATGGAACGCCTGCTTGGTCGTATTAGCTATAAATCAGCGAATCCAAGGGATTTGATATCGTTTGCTAATTCTATGGAGATGCTGCCACACATCAAAACAGTTCTAAAAGTCTTTAACGCGAAGTTGTTAAAAGAGATTGACGAGCAGATTGACGGGCTTGAGGATTTATATGTGTTAATTAAAAATTCAATCTGCGAGGACCCTCCTATATTGATTCGCGATGGCGGTATTATTAAAGAAGGATTTGACGCGGATATTGACCATTTGCGAAAAGCAAAGACTGACGGGAAGAATTGGCTTGCACAGCTTGAGGAGGAGGACCGAGAGCGGACAGGTATTAAAAATCTTCGGATAAAATACAACAAAGTATTTGGCTATTATTTTGAGGTGAGTAATTCCTATAAAAATCAAGTGCCTAATGATTATGTGCGCAAACAGACACTTGTCAATGCAGAGCGATATACAACGACAAAATTGAAAGAGCTTGAGGATACCATTTTAAATGCGGAGGACAAGCTCAATGTATTAGAGTACGATATGTTTTGTAAAATACGAGATGATCTTGCAATGCATTTGGAGCGTATCCAAAAGACAGCAAAGGCGGTGGCGAGACTTGACGTGTTTGCATCACTCTCCGTTGTGGCAGAACAAAATCACTATGTCAGACCGACATTGAATGATAAGGGATTGATTGATATCAAAGAAGGAAGACATCCAGTTGTGGAGAAGATGATTGACCACGATATGTTTGTGGCAAATGATACTTTTTTGGATAACAATAATCATTGTATTGCGGTTATTACAGGACCCAATATGGCTGGGAAATCTACTTATATGCGCCAGTCTGCACTGATTGTATTAATGGCGCAGCTTGGCAGTTTTGTACCGGCGAAGAGCGCGAATATTGGTATTGTTGACAGAATTTTTACAAGGGTAGGTGCATCGGACGACCTTGCAAGCGGGCAGAGCACTTTCATGGTGGAGATGAATGAGGTTGCAAATATCTTGCGCAATGCCACGCCAAAAAGTTTGTTAGTGCTTGATGAAATCGGACGCGGCACTTCCACATTTGACGGGTTGAGCATTGCATGGGCGGTGATTGAGCACATTAGTAATAAAAAGATTCTTGGCGCCAAGACACTGTTTGCGACACATTATCACGAACTTACAGAGTTGGAAGGAAAGATGAACAATGTTATCAACTATTGTATTGCAGTAAAAGAAAAAGGGGATGACATTATTTTTTTAAGAAAAATTGTCAAAGGAGGCGCTGACAGAAGTTATGGTATCCAAGTGGCAAAACTTGCAGGTGTGCCAGACATGGTAATTGACCGCGCCAAGGAGATTGCAGATCAGTTAAGCGATAATGATATCACGGAGAAAGTGCAGTGTATCACAGTGGATACGAAAGGGGAAAAGAAGCGGTCTAAACATTATGACGATGTGGATTTGGGGCAGATGTCTTTGTTTGACACGGTGAAAGACGAGGATATTTTAAATGAATTAAGGGAGATTGACATCTCCAATTTGACGCCGCTCGATGCGCTAAATACAATGTATCGATTACAAAATAAGCTAAAAAATCGGTGGTAAAACCTATTATAAGGAAAGGAAAGATCAGATATGGCAGAGATACATGTGCTGGATGATGCGACAATAGATAAGATTGCGGCAGGTGAGGTAGTGGAGCGGCCAGCCAGTGTAGTCAAAGAGTTGGTGGAAAACGCTATGGATGCGGGTGCAACTGCAATAACAGTTGAAATCAAAGATGGTGGGATAGAATTTATCCGTGTGACAGACAACGGATCGGGTATCGAACATAACCAGTTGCGAAATGCCTTTTTGCGTCATGCCACAAGCAAAATCAGTTCTGTTGTCGATCTGATGCGTCTGCACAGTATGGGGTTTCGCGGAGAGGCGCTCTCAAGTATTGCAGCGGTGGCAAAGGTTGAGATTGTCACAAAGACAAAAGAGGATATGACTGGAGCACGTCTGTGCTTGGAAGGTGCAAAAGAGATTTCATTTGAGGAGGTTGGTGCCCCCGACGGCACGACTTTTATTGTGCGCAATTTGTTTTTTAATACTCCTGTGCGGCGTAAGTTCTTAAAGACAGCGATGACAGAAGCAAGTTATATCACAGATTTGCTCGAACACATGGCACTGTCAAGACCAGAGATTTCATTTAAGTATGTTATAAATGGTCAGACGAAATTTTATACAAATGGTGACGGGGATATGAAAGCGATTATTTATCGCATTTTTGGTAGAGATATCGCGAATGAAATGTTAGCATTTCAAGCGGTTGACGAGGAGATTGTACTGGAAGGATTTCTGGGAAAACCGACTTTGAATCGCGCAAACAGAAATTTTGAGAATTATTTTGTCAACAGACGGTATATTAAAAGCAAAGTGATTTCCAAAGCGATTGAGGAGGGGTATGCGTCTTATATGATGCAGCATCGGTATCCATTTTGTGTGCTCCATATCACTGTGCCGCCGGAAAGTGTGGATGTCAATGTTCACCCGACCAAGATGGAAGTGCGCTTTTCAGATCAGAATAGTCTATACAAGTTGATTGCTGAAAATATTACGGATTTTTTATCGCAGCAGGAGATGATTCTAGATGCAGTTCTTGGACCAGAAAAAAAAGAAAAGAAGGATAAAAAAACGACAAAAATAGATGCGCCAGAGCCTTTTGAGAAGGAGCGACGTCTTACAGAACAAGGATCGCACATAGATTCCGAACAACCTTTAAATATATTAAAAGATGAAAGCAAATACAATTCGTCTAACAGCAGTTTTGACAAGGAAACGCAGGAAAAATCCGATGTTGTTTCTGAGGAACAGTTTTTTGTAGATAATAGAGGAAAAAATACAAAAATTGGTCAGACAAATCAAAATGTATTGACTGGAAAAATATTGGGCGCACCTCCTAAGGAAACAGATACTAGAAATCTTGGTGTGATTAAGAGCAAAGACCATATTCTTGTGGAGAAGCCAGAGCAATTAAATTTTTTTGATGAGAAAATACTTACGAGAGAGGCAAAACAGGAATATAGAATTGTTGGACAGGTGTTTGATACTTATTGGATTATTGAGTATCGGGATAAGATGCTAATGATTGATCAGCACGCAGCACATGAGAAGGTGAAATATGAGCAGATATTGACTAAGGTAGAACACAATGAGATTTACACACAGATGTTGACCCCGCCAGCCGTTATCAGTGTCACGCCCAAGGAGTCTGCGCTGATCAATAGTTATGCGCAGTATTTTAAGGAACTTGGATTTGAAATTGAGGATTTTGGCATGAATGCATTTGCAATTAGAGGGGTGCCAATTGACTTGTTTGGTCATAATATAAAAGAGCTTTTTGAGGAGATATTGACTCAAATGTGTGAGAGTCCGGTGCGCGGCGTGCCTCAGATTATACGGGAAAAGATTGCTTCTATGGCATGTAAGGCGGCTGTGAAGGGTAATCATTCGCTGACTTATGAGGAGGCGAACAAACTGATTGAACAGTTGTTGGAATTGGAGAATCCCTATAATTGTCCACATGGTAGACCGACAATTATTTCCATGTCAAAGTATGAGATAGAAAAAAAATTTAAAAGAATAGTGTGAGAAGAATGGGAGTTTGCATGAAACGAATAAAAATAAAAAAGTCTCCGATTGAAAAGGAGTTAGAGCGCATTGCACACGAGGAGAAGAAGCTTGAAAAACAAGCTGTGGAGTACCATGCTGCAAAATGGAAGCAGACGTTAGAGCAAAAGATTCCTTCCAAGATACATACAAATTTGCAAAGAGCGTTTTGTATGGCATTTGAATTGATATTTGAACGGGGTACGAGCTTGATTGAAAAGACATACTCCAAAGATGCGATGGAGAAAGATTTTCAGATACATGATTTTGCAGTTAATTTAAAAGGTGGAAAGAAAGAGTTGCGCCATCTAAAAGCAGATGTAAGTCGTGGAAATTTGGTAAATATGGCAGTCAGCACCGTTGAGGGAATTGGTCTGGGAGTTCTGGGGATTGGTTTGCCGGATATTGTGCTGTTTCTGTCAATGATTCTCAAGGGAACTTATGAGACAGCGCTGCAATATGGATTTTCCTATGATACGCCGGAAGAACGAATGTATATTTTAAAACTATTGGAGGCGGCAATGTCTAAAGGAGAGCAGTGGGCAGTGTGCAATTCGGCGGTTGATAACTGCTTTTCTAACAAGTACCTTCAGGAGACAAAATTTGCAGAACAAGTTAAGAATACAGCAGATGCATTTGCTGTGGATATGTTGCTTGCCAAGTTTATTCAGGGGCTTCCAGTTGCGGGAATTTTGGGCGGTATCAGCAATCCCATTTATTACAGGCGTATTATGAATTATGTGCAGTTAAAATATCATAAACGCTACCTGTTCTCAAAAGGATAAGAAATGGTTTAAATAGAAAGGAGACTGCTGTGCTATGAAACCACTGATTGTATTGACAGGTCCAACGGCGGCTGGCAAGACAAAACTTTCCATAGCGCTTGCCAAAACCATAAACGGCGAGATTATCTCTGCCGATTCCATGCAGGTATACAGACATATGGATATTGGTTCTGCCAAGATTCGGCAGGAGGAAATGCAAGGTGTAAAGCATTACTTGGTGGATATTCTTGAACCGACAGAGGAGTTTCATATTGTTTTGTTTCAAAAGTATGCAAAGCAGGCGATTGCAGAAATTTATGCGAAGAAAAAGATTCCAATCATTGTCGGCGGCACTGGGTTCTATATTCAGTCAGTGCTGTATGATATTGATTTTCAGAAGGGGGAGGAAGATTCGGAACTTCGTGAGAATTTGGAACAAATTGTGCAGGAAAAAGGTGCAGAGTACCTTCATAATATATTGAAAGAATGCGATCCTAAAGCGGCAGAGGAAATCCATGCAAACAACATTAAGCGTGTGATTCGTGCCATTGAATTTAATCGGCAGACTGGCAAGAAAATTTCAGAACACAACGAGGCGGAGCGGCAAAAGAAGTCCGCGTATGATTCGCGTTATTTTGTGTTGACTGACCAGAGAGAGAGGCTTTATAAAGCAATTGACAAACGTGTGGATCAGATGATTGCAGAAGGGCTTGTCGATGAGGTAAAGCGACTGATGGAGATGGGATGCAAGCGGGATTCAACAGCGATGCAAGGGCTTGGATACAAAGAGATTATCTCTTATTTGATGGGAGAAATAAGTATGGATGCGGCAGTCTATACTATAAAGCGGGACACGCGCCATTTTGCCAAACGGCAGCTTACATGGTTTCGTCGAGAACGCGATGTTATCTGGATAGAAAAGGATAAATTTGCATATGATGAAGAAAAAATGTTACACTATATAGAAACAAAGTTATGGAAGGAAACAAAAGGAAATGATTGAATCGACAAATGAGGAGTGTACAACCACACAAATGATATATAAACAGTTGGGTATATCAGATCAGGTCTATCGTTTTAGTGAAAAAATTTTAGCGCAATTGAGACCGCGCTTTGATGAGATTGACCAGAATGCGGAGTACAACCAGCTAAAAGTATTGAAGGCAATGCAGGATAATAAGGTTAGTGAAGCATGTCTTTTAGGTACAACAGGATATGGTTATAACGATATTGGCAGAGAGACATTGGAGGCTGTGTACGCATCTGTTTTTCATGCGGAAGATGCGTTGGTTAGACCGCAGATTACTTGCGGGACACATGCGTTGGCGTTGGCGCTAATAAGTAATTTGCGCCCTGGCGACGAACTGTTATCTCCGGTGGGAAAGCCATATGATACACTGGAGGAGGTAATTGGCATTCGCCCGTCAAAAGGGTCTCTTGCAGAGTATGGTATTTCCTACAGACAGGTTGATTTGCTATCAGATGGCAGTTTTGATTATGATAGCATTCAGGCAGCAGTGAACAATAAGACACGGCTTGTCACAATACAGCGCTCCAAGGGATATCAGACAAGACCAACGTTTTCTGTGAAAAGAATTGGGGAACTGATTTCTTTTCTTAAAAAAATAAAACCGGATATTATTTGCATGGTTGATAATTGTTACGGTGAGTTTGTGGAGCGTATTGAGCCTACAGATGTGGGGGCTGATATGGTTGTCGGCTCTCTTATTAAAAACCCTGGAGGCGGACTGGCACCGATTGGCGGATATATTGCTGGAAAAAAAGAATGTGTGGAGAATGCGGCGTTCAGGCTTACATCGCCTGGGCTTGGCAAAGAAGTTGGGGCTTCGCTTGGTATCTTGCGGGATTTTTATCATGGTTTATTTCTTGCGCCAACAGTGACAGCAGGAGCGCTTAAGGGAGCTATTTTTGCGGCGAATATTTATGAAAAATTGGGTTTTCAAGTTGTTCCAAACAGCACAGAGCCAAGACATGATATTATACAGGCTGTCACCTTTGGAACAGCGGAAGGTGTGATTGCTTTCTGCAAAGGGATTCAGGCAGCAGCGCCTGTTGACAGTTTTGTCACACCAGAACCTTGGGATATGCCCGGATATGACGCGCCGGTAATTATGGCTGCGGGGGCATTTGTCTCAGGTTCCTCTATAGAGCTGAGCGCAGACGGACCAATGAAGCCACCTTACGCTGTGTATTTTCAGGGGGGTTTGACTTTTGATCACGCACGGTTTGGTATTATGAAGACCCTTCAAAATATTGTTGACGCAGGAATTGTAGAGATTTAAAAAAAGTATAAAAAATTTCATAAAACTTTCCAAAATAGGAAATATGTCGAAAAAAAACTAATCTTTTTTATGTACAGACGCAAGATGGTGTGGTAAGATAACTAGGAAAGCTGGAAAGGATGGCTGTATAGCACAAAAAGGTCGTAAAAATGCAGTTGTCTGATACGCTTGGATGGAGAGCAAGGCGTAGATACATGAGTCTTTTTAAAGAATTATATGCTAAGGATGAACTGCCTTATGACAAATTTATGAGGCTTGGGCCGGAATGTCTTTCGGATGCCGAGCTTCTTGCTATCATGCTCAGAACTGGAACAAGAGAAAGGACTCCCATTGAACTAGGCAGAGATGTTTTGAAGCTGGCTGGTGAGGGAATGGGGCTTTTGGGGCTGTATCATTTTGGAATTAGGGATCTAATGCAGATCCCAGGAATCGGCGAGGTCAAGGCGGTGCAGTTACTCTGCATTGCGGAGATTGCCAAGCGGACTTCTAACATGCAGGCAAGACCGGACCTTACATTTGACAAGCCTGAGACAGTGGCAGCTTACTATATGGAACGGATGCGGCACAGAGATACAGAGCAGCTTTTGTTGGTGCTTCTCGACGCTAAGCGGCGTATTGTGGACGAGTCTGTATTGTCGATAGGCACATTTAATTCGACGTTGATTTCACCGAGAGAAATTTGTATTAAGGCCATACGCAATGAAGCATCCTATATCGTGATTCTGCACAATCACCCTAGCGGCGATCCGACGCCTAGCAGGCAGGATGTGCTGGTGACACAGAAGATAAAGGAAGTATCCGATTTGGTTGAAATTCCATTGCTGGACCATATCATCATCGGGGATAACAGATATACCAGTTTTATTCAAAAAGGACTTTTATGAGGAAAGGAGTTGTTATGTTGGCTAACAACGCATTTGGTATCGATTTGGGTACCAGAACAATTAAGATTTACAACGCTCACAGTGACAATGTTATTGTTGAGAAAAATATGATTGCGATTGAGGACAAGAAAAATTTGTTCGCATATGGTGACTCTGCATTTGAAATGTTTGAGAAGGCACCATCTAGTATTGAAATATCTTATCCGCTCTGCAATGGTGTTATTGCGGATATTAAAAATATGCAGTTGATTCTCAAAAATTTTATACTGGATTGTAACAAGGGTGTGGTGAAGCCCGCAGAGTTTTATATTGCAGTTCCCTCAGATATTACTGAGGTGGAAAAGCGGGCATTTTCTGATTTGGTGAAAGATGCCAACATTAAGGCAAAGAAGATTCTGCGTGTGGAGAAGGCAGTTGCAGACGGACTTGGACTTGACATTGATGTCAAGAATGCACAGGGAATCCTTGTCGTCAATGTCGGTTTTCACACGACAGAAATTTCTATTTTGTCGCTGGGAGGTATTGTGCTTAGCCGTCTGATAAAAGTGGGTGGACAAAAGTTTGATGAGTCAATTAAAAATGCTATTCGCAAAGAATTTAGCTTGATTGTTGGCAGCAAGACTGCGGAGAATGTCAAGATGGACCTCCGAGAGCTTGAGGAGGATAAACGGAAAGCTGTTGTATATGGCAGGGATATTGTGACAGGACTTCCTATGGAGAAGGAAATACCTACTGATTTGGTCAGTGAGAGTATGCTCGAGAATTTTAATGTGATTATCGATAATATTCGAGTGATACTTGAGCGGACCCCACCCGAACTTTCCGCAGATATTTTCCGCAGAGGAATCTATCTGACGGGAGGTGCGTCACAGGTGGTACACCTGGCGGAACTAATTGCGAAAGGAACAGGACTAAAGGTAAATGTGAGCGAGAATCCAGTGTCTGGCGTTGCTCTTGGGCTTGCTAAAATTATTAAAGATGATAACTATAAATCAGTTGCATATTTAGAAGGAATGGGGCGCTAGTATTCATGAGTCCGGTGACAAAGAGAAAAAAGAGTAAATTCTCTATTCCAGGCAAATATCTGCTGTTAATTTTGACTTGTGTCTGTGTAGCGTTGATGGCTGTGACGTTTTTTACAGACTACTCTGCATCGCCGCTCAATAAATTGGTGGGTTACGTTGTGGTTCCTTTTCAAGATGGTGTCAGTCGCATTGGGACGTGGATATCTGTCCGTATTGATGAGCTTGGAGAATTACGGGTTGTGCTTCAAGAAAATCAGGAACTCAAACAGAAGCTTGATGAGCTGACAATTCAAAATACCCAGCTTCAACAAGACAAATATGAATTGAACAACCTGCGGGAATTGTACAAGCTAGATGAACAGTACAGCGGATATGAGAAAGTCGGCGCCAGAATTATTGCGAGAGATAGCGGTAATTGGTTTCACGCATTTACAATTAACAAGGGGGCAGAAGATGGACTCTCCATCGATATGAATGTGATTGCTGGTGGAGGGCTTGTCGGTAGGATCGTTGATATTGGGCCGAACTGGGCAAAGGTGAATGCCATTATCAATGATGATTCTAATGTGAGTGGCATGGTGCTTGCAAGTTCTGATATTTTGATGGTCAACGGTTCGCTTCAGTTGATGGGGGAGGGTGTGATTGGATTTGGACAGCTTATTGATTCACAAAATACTGTGGAAGTTGGCGACAAGGTGGTCACATCAAATATCAGTGATAAGTATTTGCCGAGCATTTTGATTGGATATATCAGCGACATTAATCAGGATTCTAACAATATAACAAAGTCGGGAAAAATTACGCCAGCAGTTGATTTTGAACACCTTGAGGAGGTGCTTGTTATCTTAAAGATAAAACAGCAAATAGAGGATAAGTAGATTCATGAAGAGAAATATTATACTATTTTTGATAATGTTGTTCGGATTTGTCCTTCAGACAACACTGTTTCAGTCGCTGAGTTTTGGTGGGATATCTCCTAATATACTGATTATCATTACGGTGTCCTACGGATTTATGTATGGTGGAAAATGTGGAATGGTGGTCGGCTTTTTGTGCGGACTTTTGATGGATATCTTTTATGGAAGCGTGCTTGGTTTTTATGCTTTGGTGTATTTGTACATAGGAGCTGCAAATGGTGTGTTTCACAGCATCTTTTATCAGGATGATATCAAGCTGCCGCTGGTACTGATTCTTGTGAGTGATTTTGCTTATACATTTATCTGTTATGTGTTGTTGTATCTCTTGCGGGAACGGTTCAATATTTTGTATTATTTGAAATATATTATGATTCCAGAGGTTGTGTACACAGTATTTGTCACAGTGTTTATCTATCCGATGATATTGGCTTTAAACAGAACGATAGAAGATGTCGAAAGAGGTGATAATAAGGTTGTTTAGAAGAATTGGTGAAAGTCTGTATAATCTCCTGACATCTAGGCTGTTGCTGTTATTTATTGTGTTTGTGGGAATGGCAGCAGTTTTGATTTACAGACTGTTTGACCTACAGATTGTAAATGGTGAGTCATATTTGAACAATTTTCGACTGATGATACAAAAGGAAAAGGTTATCGAGGGGACGCGCGGGAATATTTATGATAGAAATGGCAATCTGCTCGCGTACAATGAACTTGCGTACTCTGTTACGATAGAAGATGTCTATGAATCGGGTTCTAGCAAAAATGAGAAGCTCAATTTGACGCTCTACAAGTTGATTCATATGATTGAAGAAAATGGCGATAATATCATCAGCGATTTTAATATTATAATAAATGATATTGGAGAGTACGAATTTACCGTTGAGGGGACTCGGCTGCTTCGTTTTAAAGCAGATGTATATGGGTGCCCTAAGATTGACGGACCAGAATTTAAATATTACATGAAAAATGCTTCTGCGCAGGAAATTATAGACTATCTTGTCAACCGATTTAAAATCGGCGCTTATCATGAGAACAAGAGTGGCAAAAGAGATTTTGTGCCAACGGAAGGATATAGTAAAAAGGAAGTTTTACAGCTTGTAACGCTTCGATATCAGATGAATCTGTATAGTTATCAGAAATATATTCCGGCGACCGTCGCGACAGATGTCTCGCTAAAGACAGTGGCCGTTATTATGGAAAACGCGGCGGAATTAGAAGGTGTTGCGATAGAGGAGGATATGATACGAAAGTATAATTATCCGTTTTATTTTTCGCATATTCTTGGATATACTGGCAAGGTTTCTTCTGAGGAACTTGCAACGCTCTCAGAACAGGATGACAGTTATACCATGAATGATACTGTCGGAAAGGGCGGGATCGAGCAGGTGATGGAACTCAAACTTCAGGGAAAGAAGGGTTCTGAAACTATTTATGTCGATAATATGGGAAAGGTAGTCAACACGACAGATCATGTTGAGGCACAGGCAGGAAATGATGTCTATCTGACGCTAGACAAAGACTTGCAAGTTGCGATTTACAATATTTTGGAAGAGAAAATAGCGGGTATTATTGTCAACAAGACTAGAAATGTCTTTAACTATGACCCACTTTCCTCGTCGTCCCGGCAGAATATTATTATTCCAATTGATGATGTATATTTTGCCTTGATTAATAATAATGTGATTGATATTAATCATTTTACAGATGCGAATGCTTATGATACAGAGAGAGAAGTCTATCAGATTTTTTTGCAAAAGCAGCAGGAGGTTCTCGCATCACTCACAGAAGAATTGTCTACGACAAAGACACCATACAATAAACTCACGAAGGAATACAAAAACTATCAGAGCTATATTGTCTCTATGCTGACGGAAAAGGAAGTTCTAATGCATTCCGCCATAAACAGAGAAGATCCGACTTATATTGCATGGACCACAGACGAGGTTATCAGTTTGAATGAATACCTGACTTATGCAATATCGCAGAACTGGATAGACATTACGAAATTGTCTGTGAAATCCCAGTATTCGGATTCCGCAGAAGTGCTTAACAGCGTGATTCAATATATAATGGATAATCTTAGAGATAACACGCGTTTTTCTAAAAAGATGTATAAATATATGATTAGCAATCAGACAATCACTGGTCGACAGATTTGTATGCTGCTCTGGGAGCAGGATTTGATTACAGTTGAGGAGAGCAAGATTACAGCGATTAAAAATGGGGCGACCAGCCCTTACAGTTTTATGCTGGAAATGATACGGACACTGCAGATTACACCAGCGCAGTTGGCACTCGACCCTTGCACAGGTTCCTGTGTTGTCACAGATGTCAATACTGGAGAAGTTTTGGCATTGGTATCTTATCCAGGGTATGATATTAATAAATTGGCAAATGGAGTGGATGCAGAATATTTTGCCAAACTGCAGGCGGATTTGTCTGTGCCGCAGTGGAGTGCCGCCACACAGCAGCAGACTGCACCAGGATCTACTTTTAAGATGGTTTCAGCCGTTGCTGCAATGCAAGAAGGAGTAATTTCTTCTCTGAGTGAGACCATTCGCTGTAATAGCATTTTTGATAAGCTTGCACCAACGATACACAGATGTTGGTCCTCCGCAGGACATGGTGCAATGAATCTGTCAAATGCGATTGCAAATTCATGTAATGTATATTTTTATGAAGTCGGTTATCGGCTTGCACAGGACAGTTCGGGTTACAACAGTGATTATGGCCTTAGCAGACTGGAAAAATATGCAGATTTGTTTGGCCTCACAGAAAAATCAGGCGTGGAGGTAACGGAATCCGAACCGAAATTTTCCGATGAATATCCTGTTCCATCTGCGATTGGTCAGGGAACAAACAACTATACGACAGTAGGGCTTGCAAGATATCTGACGGCAGTCGCGAACAGTGGCACAGTATATCAGTTGAGTATTTTGGACAAGTTGACAGACTCACAGGGAAATCTCGTTGAGGATTATACACCAGCAGTGAGAAATACAATTGAGATTGACAATAGTATATGGAACGCCATTCATGCTGGAATGCGGTCTGTAGTGGAAAAGAAGGCATATTACAGAGAGTTGCCAGTCAATGTTGCCGGCAAGACTGGTACAGCACAGGAAGGGCGCAACCGTACCAACCATGCACTTTTTCTAAGTTATGCACCCTATGAAAATCCTGAGATATCAGTAACAGTGCGTATCGCGTATGGATATAGCTCGGATTATGCAGCACAGACTGCAAGGGATGTATATAAATATTACTATGGTCTGGCAGAGGAGGATGAGCTTCTGACAGGTACAGCAGCAACTCTTGACGCTGTCAGTGGGACACAGCAGGATTAAAAGGAGCAGATGTGAAAAATTCAGTAATTTTAAAAAGTTTTTCTAACGGTATATCAGTTATTTTGGACAGTGTAATTCCATTTGAGGAACTGCTGAATGATATTGCAGTCAAATTTCGAGATGCAGATGGGTTTTTTAAGGATGCATCTGTGGCGATTTCTCTGGAGGGAAGAGCGTTGACTGAAGTGCAGGAACGTCAGATTTTGGACGCAATTACACAGAACTCCCGTTTGAAGATACTTTGCCTTATGGAAAAAGATGAAGAGAAAAATTTAAGATTTCTCGAAGCACAGAACAGGTTGAACTTTTACAATGATGAAAACAGCGGACAGTTTTACAGAGGAACGCTTCGGGAAGGAGCAAGCATAGAGACAGAGCACAGTATTATTATTCTCGGTGACGTCTGTGAAGGAAGTTGTGTGTATTCCAGCAAGGATATCGTTGTTCTTGGAACGTTGACAGGTGATGTATATGCGGGAGCAGGAGGCAATAACAGTCATTTTATTGTGGCTCTTGACATGAATCCCGGCGTTCTTCAGATAGGTGATCTTGTGTATAGTGGTCAGCTACAGAAAACATCAAGATGGGGATTTCGCAAGCCTCAGGCAGTACCAAAGATTGCGTACACGCAAAATGATGAAGTGTTGATTGAATCTATTACGAAAGAATTGCTGGACAGTTTTACCCTATAATATAGCTTATCAGAAGTTGCCCTTTACTTCTGATAAAAGGCGCTGTCCTTTGCGCCGTAAATCGACTATAAGAAGCTGTCTTTGCTTCTTATAGTATGTCTGAAATCGTAAGGTGTCTGGAGAACCATTATTAGTAATGGAGGATTATTCCTATGAGTGAAGTGATTGTTGTTACATCAGGGAAAGGCGGTGTGGGTAAGACCACCACATCTGCAAACGTAGGAACAGGTCTTGCTGAGATGGGCAAAAGTGTAGTTTTAATTGACGCAGATATTGGACTTAGAAATCTGGATGTTGTGATGGGACTGGAAAATCGCATTGTCTATAATCTTGTTGATGTGATTGAGGGAAATTGCAGATTAAAACAGGCACTGATAAAGGACAAAAGACACACTGGCTTATTTCTTATGCCGGCAGCACAGACACGGGATAAAAACTGTATCACACCAGGGCAGATGGTAAAGCTTATTGACAGTTTAAGAGAACAGTTTGATTACATAATTCTGGACTGTCCAGCAGGAATCGAGCAGGGATTTCAAAATGCTATTGCAGGTGCTGACCACGCGATTGTTGTGACAACACCGGAAGTCTCAGCCATACGAGATGCGGACAGAATTATTGGACTTCTTGAAGCGAATGAGATTAAGAAGGTCGACTTGGTGCTAAACAGATTGCGGCAGGACTTGATTCGGCGGGGCGAGATGATGACGGTTGATGATGTGATCGATATATTGGGGCTTCCGCTTTTGGGGGTAGTGCCAGATGACGAGAATGTTGTAATTGCGACGAATCAGGGAGAACCGCTAGTGGGAAAAAACACGGAGGCTGGACAGGCATTTTATAACATTTGTAAGCGTCTGGAGGGAAAAGAAGTTCCCTTTCAGGATTTTGGCAAGAATATTACAATCTGGACTAGGTTTTCAGCATTGTTCAAAAGAAATCTACAGGAGGAGCGGGCATGAGTTTATTTTCTATTTTTAAAAGAAAAACGTCGAGTCAGATCGCAAAAGATAGGCTTAAAATCTTGCTGATTTCAGACAGGGTTAACTGTTCTCCTGAAATGATGGAATTGATTAAGAACGATATTGCGCAGGTGATATCAAAATATATGCAGATTGATGCCTCCAGTATGGAGGTTCAGATTGCCAAGACTGGAAACGCGGCAAGAAATGGAAAAAAAATGCCTGTGTTATACGCAAACATACCAATTTTGGATTTGCGCAGCTAACATGAAATCAAAGATTTCACTATCTTGATTTAAGTGCTCCTAAAACGGGTGAATGGAAGTTAATGTGAAATTATTTAAAGGACAGAGAGAATGCTAAAAAAATACAGAGTGAGAGATTATGATTTTAAATTAATCATTTTGCTGGCAGCGGTGACAGTGATTGGAATACTTTCTATTGGCAGCGCTAAGGCGGAGGTTCAAAACAAGCAGATATTGGGATTTGTCATGGGATTTTTTATAATGATTGTGCTTTCCTTTTTTGACTATTCTTTTTTCCTGCAATTTTATTGGGTAATTTATGGATTGAACATTGCCTTTTTGCTGATGGTGATTCCTTTCGGGAAGGTAGTAAACAACGCAAAGCGATGGCTGGAGCTTGGTGGAATACGGTTTCAGCCATCGGAACTTACCAAGATTATGCTGATATTATTTTATTCCCAATATATTATGAAGCATTGGGAAAAACTTAATTCCTTGAAGAATATAGCAGTTATGATTTTGCTGTTGCTGCCACCGTTGTATTTGATTTATGATCAGCCAGATATGTCTACCAGTATTGTAATTGCAATGATTTTTTGTGTTGTATGGTATGTCGGCGGACTGAGCTACAAACTTATATTTGGTGTACTTGCAATGGCAGTTCCCGCGGCAATTATATTTTTTGTCATGGTTTTACAGCCAGATCAGACCATTATCAATGAATATCAGCAGGAGCGCATTCTAGCGTGGCTAGAGCCAGAAAAATATGCACAGACAACGGCATACCAACAGACAAATGCTGTGATGGCAATTGGTTCTGGGCAACTGTGGGGCAAGGGGCTGAACAATACTATGATCTCAGTCAAAAATGGTAACTTTGTATCGGAACCAGAGACAGACTTTATTTTTACTGTGGTGGGAGAAGAGCTTGGATTTGTGGGGGCTTGTGCGGTGGTGGTTTTGTTGTTCCTTATTACATTGGAATGTCTAAATGTGGCAAGAAAGGCAAAGGATCTTGCAGGAACTTGTATCGCTTCTGGAATGGCCGCCCTGATTGGATTTCAAAGTTTTGTTAATATGGCGGTTGCTACAGGAATTTTTCCCAATACAGGTGTTCCGCTTCCATTTGTCAGTTATGGTTTAACTTCGCTGGTAAGTCTTTATATTGGTATGGGCATTGTGCTGAATGTACGATTGCAGTGTATTAGAAAATATAATAATTAGAGGAAAGGATAGTCAGGTTGCACAAAGCAGGATGAAAATGTTAAATTTTTTTGAATAAATGATATAAGTATAGATTTTTAAATGTAGAAGGGTTAAAATATTCTTAGAAAATATATTCTTAGATTAAAATTGACAAAGGAAGGTGCATAGACTATGAATATTGCGTTGATCGCACATGACGGAAAGAAAAAGCTGATGCAGAATTTTTGTATTGCTTACAGAGGGATACTGAGCAAAAATGAACTGTATGCTACCGGGACGACAGGCAGGCTGATCGAGGAGGTTACTAATTTAAATATTCATAAGTATCTGGCAGGACATTTGGGTGGGGAACAGCAGATTTGTGCACAGATTGAGCATAATCAGATTGATCTCGTTATATTTTTGAGGGACCCGCTGAACTCAAAATCCCATGAGCCTGATGTAAACAATGCGGTCAAGCTTTGCGATATGCACAATATACCATTGGCGACAAACCTAGCATCGGCAGAGCTTTTGATCAAGTCACTTGACAGAGGAGATTTGGACTGGCGTGAAATGTACAAATAGATTTGGCAGGACATTATGCGCGATAATGCTTCCTGTGCTATTAGCAGTAAGCTTATCAGGATGTGGAACAAAGGAGTATACATTTGCGTATGACCGAAACAGAAATAATTCTAGTTTTTCTGTCGCGTCATACGAGCAAGGAAAGACTGTGGAGGCGTTCGCATCGAAGCTGTGCATAGCGGCGGGAGATGTGGTTCAAGGAACAGATGTGGATATGTCAGAGGCCGGCGCTGCTGGTCTATTTGACATTTCTTCCGGTAAGGTTATCTATGCGAAAAATATTCACGCAAAATTAAATCCGGCAAGTCTGACCAAGATACTCACTGCGCTATGCGCCTTGAAATACGGAAACCTTGATGATATGCTGATTGCTTCAGAAAATGTTCATATCAGTGAATCTGGTGCAGTAAAACTAGGGATTGAAGCGGGTGATACAATGACAATGGACCAAGCGCTTCATGCACTTTTACTGAAATCGTCGAATGATGTGGCGATTATGATAGCAGAGCATATCAGTGGAAGTGTTGAGGGATTTGCCCAATTGATGAATGACACGGCAAATAATTTGGGTGCGACGAACAGTCATTTTACCAATCCTCATGGATTAACTGACCCAAATCATTATACGACTGCTTATGATCTTTATCTAATTTCAAATGAAGCGATGAAGTATGATAAATTTCTGGAATTAATTCACACAGCAACGTATACTTCGACCTATCATGATAAAAATAATAATGAAAAAAGTATTGAGATACAAAATTCAAATGCCTATATAAAAGGAGAAGCGTTTGCACCGGAAAACGTGACCGTGATTGGTGGAAAAACTGGGACAACCAACGCGGCGGGAAACTGTTTGATTTTGTATTCTAGGGATAAATCTGGAAATCCATATATATCGATTGTTATGCAGTCAAAAGACAGAACTGTGATGTATACGGAAATGACAGATTTATTAAATGAGATTTCGTAAATTTTTTATCAATATTGAAAGTTAGAGTTGTTTTTTTTGTAGGATTCAACTATAATGAACATAGTGCATTTATTTATACTGATAGTCCATAGAACTGACCGCTCAGTATAATATGATGTGTATATCCGCATGAGGTGTTATGTTGTTTTGCAGTTGCGGATGACGCGACACGCATGGCAAATTTGATCGACCGTGCGTATAATTACATTAAGGATATAAATTTTAGGAGGTATTGCTTATGGTGCAGCTTATAGTTGGAAAAAAGGGAAAAGGCAAGACAAAAATTATTCTGGAAATGGTCAATAAGGAAGTGGTGACTGCGTCTGGGAACATTGTGTACCTTGATAAAAGCAATGATCATATGTATGAACTGAACAATAAGGTAAGGCTTATCAATGTGAAGGATTATGGAGTTGCCAATGCAGATGAATTTGTTGGCTTCATTCGTGGCATCCTTTCTCAAGACCATGATTTGCAGCAGGTTTACTTTGACGGATTTTTAAACATTTCCTGCATTGATGGCTATGAGAAGGTAGAGGAAGTATTAAATAAGCTGGATTCTATTAGTGATACATATGGGTTTAAGATTATAGCAAGTATTTCAATAGATGAGTCAGATTTGCCGGAGAGCTTAAAGTCAAAGGTGCTTGTAGCCTTATAATGGATTGAACACAGATTATAATCGAGCAGGGAAGGCTACTTCCCTTACTCGCCGCGCGACCCATGTGCCGCTTTAGCGGCTTATTTCCTCTGCACGGGTCTGTGCATAAAAACAGGAAGCCTCGGAATAAATGACCGAGGCTTTTTTTATGAATGGAGAATGTTCGTGGCTTCTAGGAATCATCAGACACGTCGAAAGCAATTAAATAAATCTGGAAGAACTATGAATCGAATCGAATTTGCAATTTTTGGTTCGATGCTTGTTTATATTGTTGCAGTTCTGGTGATGTATTTAAAGTCAGAACCAATTCAGGGTTATGAGGTTCAATTGGGTTCTCTCTCTATCTCAAAAACCTATACTGGAATTGCAATTCGGCAGGAAGAGATTTTAAAATCTACTTATACAGGATATATCAATTATTATATCAGAGAAGGGGAGCGTGTATCGACGAGAGATACGATATATTCTGTTGATGAAAGCGGAAAACTTGCCTCTCTGTTAAATGCAAATCGTCAGGATGATTCCACCTATACGGACGCGGAGCTCGGAGAGTTTCGCTCGGAAGTTGTGCATTATGACAGAGGATTTGACAGCAAAGAATTTAATAGTGTGTATGATTTTAAGTATGATTTGGAAGGTTCTGTCATGAAACTGGTCAATACTAGTATGTATGAAAGTATGGAAACTTTAAATCAATCTAATCTGGGTGGAATGGTTTCTATGTGCACCGCTGGCAAGACAGGATATGTAGTCTATAGTACAGATGGATATGAGGGATTAACGCCAGAACAGATTACGCCAGAAATGTTTGATCAGACCAACTATGAGAAAACCAGAATTAACAACAATGATTTAATTGAAAAAAATGCGACGGTAGGTAAATTGGTTACAGATGAAAACTGGTCAATAATGATACCTGTTGAGAAGGAACGCATAGCCGAACTGGAAGAGGAAAATTATGTGGAGGTCAAGTTTATCAAGACACAGGAAATTTCATGGGCGCAAGTGGCAGTACATCATCTTGCGGGTGGAGATTATGTAGAGTTAAAGTTCAATAACTCATGTGTTACTTTTTGTACAGACCGCTACATAGATATAGAACTTTCCGTGAATGATCAGCAAGGATTAAAAATACCAAATTCTGCCATTGCTGTGAAGGAATTTTTTATTATTCCAGAAGAATATATGAGCAAAGGTGGAGCCAATGGAAACTATGGGGTTTCTATGGAAAAACCAGATGAAAATGGGAATTTAGTCTATGAGTTTGTTGAGACAACCGTCTATAATTCCGATGAAAATGGATTTTATGTGGACAATAGCAATCTAAAAGTTGGAGATTATATCTGCAAACCGAATTCCACAGATAAGATGGCAATTAGCAAGTCGGGGACACTCAATGGAGTGTATAATATGAATAAAGGTTACGCGGATTTTAAACAGATTACCATATTGGCACAAAATGATGAGTATGCGATTGTCAGCTCCAATACAAAATATGGATTGACGGTATATGATCGCATTGTGCTTGATGCGGCGAGCGTTGACAATGATGCGTTTGTCTATCAGTAAGACAATACAAATATGAATAAAACTATTTTATACTCGCGACAGATGAAATCTGCCGCGAGTATCGCGCCAACCGCAGCCGCAAAGCGGCATATTTCCTTGTGCGGTTGTGCGCATCATATTATACTGGCAGTCAATTTTTTTGACCGCCAGTATAAAACGTCGGTGAGCGGAAAAGGAGGAATCGTATGGAAGAAGTGACAATTAGAGAAAATATAAAAGCGGTGGAAGATGCCATTGCTTCTGCCTGCAAAGAGGCTGGACGAGATTTTCAGGATGTGATATTGATAGCGGTGAGCAAGACAAAGCCTGTGAAAATGATACAGGAAGCTTATGAATATGGATGCAGAGATTTTGGTGAGAATAAAGTACAGGAGTTGATGGATAAATATGAACAGATGCCCAAGGATATTCGGTGGCATATGATTGGGCATTTACAGAGAAATAAAGTAAAGTATATTGTGGATAAAGTTTATCTCATTCACAGTGTGGATTCTTTGCGACTAGCGGAGGAGATTAGCAAGGAGGCTGTCAAAAAAGATGTGTGTGTTAAGATTTTGGTGGAAGTGAATGTGGCAAACGAGGAAACAAAATTTGGAACTACTTGTGAAGAAGTGAAACAACTTGTGCATGACATTGCAAAATTACCCAATATTCGAGTAAAAGGTCTTATGACAATTGCGCCTTTTGTAGAAAATGCTGAAGAAAACAGACCAATTTTTAGTAAATTAAAGAAAATATCGGTTGACATTATGCAAGAAAACATTGATAATATAGATATGAAAATTTTATCTATGGGTATGACAGGCGACTATGCGGTAGCCGTATCAGAAGGAGCTACCTGTGTTAGAGTCGGGACTGGTATTTTCGGATTAAGGCAGTATATGCCGTAGAGAAAGGAAAATGACTATGGGAGTAATGGACAAGTTCTTAGACGCATTACATTTGAACAGTGAGGAGGAAGATTATGATGACGATGATTTTTATGATGAGGGGGAGATCATCGACAATACAGTCAGAAAACCGATGAAGATAGTCCGCAATGAGGATGATTATGATGAACCTGTAGAGAAAGTAAGAAAATCGTCACAGAAAGTAACACCGATCCGCGCAGTAAAACGTGCACCCGGAAACGGAATGGAAGTATGTGTGATTAAGCCTACCAGTGTGGAAGATGCGAGAGAAATTACAGAGACACTTTTAGCAAACCGTACAGTTGTTCTAAATTTAGAAGGATTAGATGTTGAGATAGCACAGAGGATTATTGATTTTTCTTCTGGATCTACATATGCAATCAGTGGAAATCTTCAGAAAATTTCCAATTATATATTTATAATTACGCCTGCATGTGTTGATATTTCGGGAGATTTTCAGGAGATATTCTCGGGAACATTTGATGTACCAGTTTCGCGCGGAGTAATTTAATGAGGTAATTTTATAGAGAAGCTTTGGGATAAAAGAGGTAGGCTTCCCACTTGTGTTGAGAGTGGGGAGCTTTTTATGCACACGGACGCGGAAAGGAAATATACAGCGAAAGCTGCCCGCGTCCGGTGCGCGAGTAGGGAAGATGAGACTTCCCTACTCGACTGCGCAGACCCGTGCAGAGGAAATAAGCCGCTAAGGAGGTGCACGAATCGCACGGCAAGTAGGGGAGGAATAATATGTCACAGAGATTAACAATTAATATGAACAGCAAACCAATCTATGATATTGTATATGAACAGGACTTTAACAGTCTTGCAAAAGAGCTAGAACAGTTTGAAATTCAGCAAAAAAAACTGTGTATTATCACGGATTCTAGGGTTAAGGGCTTTTATGCAGATACGGTTTGTGAAGTGTTGCGAAATCACTGTAAGGAGATTTTTGTCTACGATTTTCCCAGTGGAGAGCAGAGCAAAAATCTCGAAACAGTCAGGAATATTTATGCGTTTTTGATACAAAATAAGTTTGGGCGAAAAGATATGTTGCTGGCGCTTGGTGGCGGCGTGGTTGGTGATACGACAGGTTTTGTGGCAGCCACTTATCTAAGAGGGGTTGATTTTGTGCAGATTCCGACAACATTGCTGGCACAGGTTGACAGCAGCATTGGCGGTAAGACTGGCGTGGATTTTGAACAGTACAAAAATATGGTAGGAGCGTTTTATATGCCAAAATTGGTGTATATGAATGTGTCAACACTCAAAACGCTCGACGACAGACAGTATTATTCTGGTATGGGAGAGGTTCTGAAACATGGCTTGATTAAGAGTGCGAAGTTTTATGAATGGATTATTGATAATATGTATGAGATTCATGAGAGAAATCTTGATGCGCTGGAGGACATGGTTTATAAAAGCTGTACCTGTAAAAAATTGGTGGTGGAAAAAGACCCAACAGAAAAGGGAGAGCGGGCGTTGTTAAATTTTGGTCATACTATTGGTCATGCAATTGAGAAAGCGAAGCATTTTGAACTAATGCATGGCGAGTGCGTTGCACTTGGTTGTATCGCTGCGGCATATATTTCTTGGAAACGGGAATTGTTATCAAAGGATGAATATTATGAAATTCGGGATATGTTTGTGCCGTTTAATCTTCCAATTTCCATAGAAGGGATTGATCCAGAGGAAATTTATGCACTGACGACTTCTGACAAGAAAATGGAGGGTGACCAAATTAAATTTATTCTTTTGAAAAAGGTTGGAAAAGCTATGATTGACACGACTGTCACCAAAGAGGAAATCTTAGCTGGCATTAATGAAATTTATTTCACAGATGAAGATTGGGATTCATAAAAAGAAATGATTGGAAAGAAAAAGAAATTATTGGCAGTTGATGTGCTATTAATGGCTGTATTGATTGCAGCGGATCAGATTACAAAGTTTTTTGCGGTGGTCAACTTAAAGGATCTGCCTCCTTGGGTGTTGTGGGAGGGGGTATTTGAATTGCAGTATCTTGAAAACCGTGGTGCTGCATTTGGCATGTTACAAGGAAAAAAAGGCTTTTTTATATTGACTTCTGTGATTGTTCTTGTTGCGATTGTGTATGTGTTAGTAAAAATACCCTGTCAAAAGAAATATACAAAATTGCATATTATACTTGTGTTTATCGCAAGCGGAGCAGTAGGGAATCTGATTGACAGGATTCGATATGATTATGTGGTTGACTTTTTATATTTTCGTTTAATTCATTTTCCGATATTTAATGTGGCGGATATCTATGTAACTTTGTCGTCGATAATGTTGGCTGTTTTACTATTGTTTGTGTATAAGGATTCGGATTTGGAATTTTTGTTTCGGAATAGATAAGAAGTAATTTCTGAACAGTTCCTAAGTCAAGATATAAATGATGGGTATGGTATGAATAAAGTAGTATTTGAGATATTGCCAGAGATGGAAAATGAGCGTATTGATAAGTGTATCAGTTGTTATTTAACGGACTTGTCAAGAAGTTACATTCAGAAAATCATCAAAGAGGGCAATGTGCTTGTAAATGACATTGTGGTCAAAACAAATTACAGAAGCAAGACTGAGGACAGAGTGGTTTGCTGCATTCCTGATTCTGTGGAACCAGATATTCCGGCGCAAAATATTTCATTGAATATTTTATATGAAGATGAGGATCTTTTGATTGTCAATAAGCCGAAAAACATGGTGGTGCATCCAGCTCCGGGACACTATGAGGGAACGCTTGTCAATGCTGTACTATATCACTGTAAAGGAACGCTTTCTGGAATAAATGGTGTCTTGCGTCCTGGAATTGTACATAGAATTGATAAAGATACGACAGGCTCGATTATCATTTGCAAAAATGATGATACACATCATGCGATTGCAGAACAACTTAAAGCCCATCAGATTACCAGAAAATATAGGGCAATTGTGTATGGTAGAATAAAAGATGAACAGGGAACTATCAATGCGCCTATTGGACGACATTTGGTTGACAGAAAAAAAATGGCAATCAATGATAAAAATGGAAAACATGCGGTTACACACTATAAAGTGTTAGAGCATTTTGCGCAATATACGTATATTGAGTGTCAGCTTGAGACGGGAAGGACACATCAAATTAGGGTGCATATGGCAAGTATTGGATATCCTCTTCTGGGTGATACTGTTTACACAAATCGAAAATCACCGTTTCACTTGGAAGGACAGGTCTTACATGCAATGACAATTGGGTTTATTCACCCGAGAAGTGGTTGTTATGTTGAATTTGAAGCACCGCTGCCAGACTATTTTGAGAAACTTTTAGCTACGCTTCGGAATTGAGAAAGGGTATTAAAGTTTCGTTTGAAATTTTTGCCGAATCAGTATATAATAATATCAGGCAATAAAAATGTCTGTCAGAAAGGGTGGTATATATGAAGACTATAATAACAATCGGACGTCAGTTTGGATCTGGAGGACATGAAATTGGAGAAAAACTTGCTGACCATTACGGAATAAAATGTTTTGATAAAGAATTGCTTACAAGAGCGGCAAAAGAGAGTGGATTTTGTGAGGAAATGCTTCGGAATCATGATGAGAGACCGACCAATTCATTTCTTTATAACTTGGTTATGGATACATATACGTTTGGCTACAATTCTTCTTCGTTTGTAGATATGCCAATTAGCCACAAAGTATTTATGGCGCAGTTTGATACAATTAAAAAGATTGCAGAAGAGGAGGCTTGTGTGATTGTCGGGCGCTGTGCCGATTATGCGCTGCAGGAATACAAAAACTGTCTGCATATTTTTATCCATGCAAATGACGATGCCAAAGTGGAGCGGATTATGCGCAAATATGAGGTTGATGCAGATAAAGCGCGAGAGATGATGGTAAAGAAGGACAGACAGCGGCAGAGCTATTACAATTATTATTCCACAAAAAAGTGGGGGCGCTCAGACAGCTATGATTTGTCAATTAACAGTAGTATTCTTGGCGTGGATGGGACAGTTAAATTGCTTATACAATACATTGAAGATTTTGAGGCAAAAAATCAATAATTATACTTTAAAAAGCATCTCCCTTTTCGGAATTGTGTACCCAGATAATATGAGCCTATAAATATACATTACGGATGGCAGGCAGATATTTTATATTCAAAATATTAAATCAGGTTTTGGGGAGGTGTGACCATGATTTTACAAAATGAAATATGTCACATTGAAATCAATATTGACGAAACATATACTGTTGACTCGGTAGATAATCGCCATTACGATGTAACATTGAATCCAGAACATTATCGGCACAACGATTTGTCAAAAACACTGTCAATTCATATTGGCTTATATGCAAGAGAATTTCAAGTAGCGCTGATTGGACCGTATCATTCATATGATTTGGATTGTGCCGTTCTGCAAGATGACATTCTTACAGTTCTACAAGACAACATGATAACGCAGATAAAGATTACCGATGCCTGTATAATTCGCCATGTTGTGCTGGACTGTTTGGGTTGTAACTTTGCAATTTATAAAGTTGAAAAGGGATATATTATCTATGGAGAAATTGAAATAACGATGTTGGACTTGGACTTTAAGAAACAATGGTCATTTTCTGGAAAAGATATATTTGTTTCTATTTCAAACAGAGAACCATTTACAATACGTGAAAACTTGATTTGCTTGTACGATTTTGAGAATAACTACTATGAAATAGATTTTAATGGAAAGCAAATCATATAGCTTCCGTGAGTTGTTAAGCGGATGCAAAAACAGTAATTATATGCACGAATATGTACTATATTTCAAGCTTTGTGCAGTAGGAACACTTTTCCGAAAAGGGAGAAAAGCATCTTAATTCAATAAGATGCTTTTATTATGCGCACGGGCGTCCAAAGGAAATCTGTCAGCAGAGCTGACAGATTTCCGGCGCGAGAAGGAAAAGAAATTTTTCCTTCTCGATTATATCACGGGCGTCCAAAGGAAATATTATGTCAGCAGATCTGGCGGACACTCAGCGCGCGAGTAGATTTTAAATAAAAATATGACAAGTAAGAAAAAAAGTGCTATAATATCATGTAAAACTCATTTAGGGGGAGAAAGATCATGACATCGGCATCAGGAAATAGCGCATCGAAAGGCAGAAAAAGTACAAGGAAAGGTGCATCGAAAAGTACAAAAAGAACAAGTACTGGAACTAGGAGTAGAAAAAGATCTTCTGCGAGAAAAAATGTTGATAGTGCGGTTAAAAACGAGGTAATACTCATTGCTATCTTTGCAGTGGCAATTTTTATGTTTTTGTGTGTGATGGGGCTGGGCGGTTCTATGTCCGCTGGAATAAGAAATATTATGTTTGGAATTTTTGGATTGCTTGCATATTTGATTCCTATTCTTATTTTTCTTGGATTTGCTTTTGGGATTTCCAACAAAGGAAATACAGTTGCGATTGTGAAAATGGTCAGCGCTGTTATTTTATTATTTTTACTAGGGATTTTGGCGTATCTGTTTATGAAGCAGGAGAAAATGCTCACCGGCGATTCCTTAATACAGGAATTGTATCAAACTTCTGCGGAACATCATGCAGGTGGTGGCGTACTTTTTGGTACTATCGCACATGGAATGTATACGCTTATGGGAATTGGCGGAACTATTTTTGTAGTTGCTGTATTTGGCATTATCAGTGTTGTATTTATTACAGAGAAAAGTTTTTTGTCCAGCTTAAAGAAAGGCAGTTCTTATATTTTGGAATCTGCAAGGGAAGATGCTGTAAGAATGCGGGAATATAGGGAGAGTCTGCAAGATGAATATGAAGACTACGAGGAAGAGCCAGAGTATGAGGAAAAGGTGCGTTCCAAACGGACAAAAAAAAGAAAGGAAGAGCCAGAAATGATTCCTCAAGAAAAGGTTCGCAGAATGGATAAACGAGCTAGAGGTGTGGTATCAAGTTCTTCTGTAACTCTCAAGGCGAGAAAACATGAGGAGTCCACTGCACGACAAGATGTCCATGAAATTGTCATTTTAGAAAATGAAACGGAAACGGCAGGTATCTATGAGGATATTAAGGTTCGGCCGTATAATGAGGCAGGCTACAAGGAAGAATCTTATCGTGATGGCACGTACAATGAGTTCGTGTATCCAGAAGAGGTTTATCAGGAACCGGCAGATCAGGAGGCTGCATATCAGGAACCGCCTTATAAAGAAACAGTATATCCAGAAGAATCTTATTCGGAAATGTCTTATGATACGACTTCTTTTAAGGAATTATCTGACAGTGAAATGTTCTCCGATGAAATATCAAAAAGTGATGGGCTTTTTAACGAAGAGACAGATTTGGAAACAATTGACTATTTTACAGACAATCCTGGCATATCTGTGAAAAGTTCTTTTCTGGATGCATTTGAATCCGATATAGAGACACAAAATGGAATGGTACATGATGGTGACCTTTTGGAATTATATGATGAAGAGACTTTAAATACAATGCCTGAATCAGTGACAGAAGATATTGTTTTGCCACAGTCAGTAGGGGCACCATTAATTTTAGAAGAAAATATGTCTGAAGTTCGCCAAGAGCAAAGTATAAGCGTGGAGGAGGAACCGCCAAAACAATATATGTTTCCGCCAATCGAATTGTTAAAGAAGGGGGAAGGCAAAAAAGGGGATTCTACAGATCAGTTGAGAGAAACCGCGCTGCATTTACAGCAGACATTGCAGACTTTTGGTGTTAGAGTGACCATTACAGATATCAGTCAGGGACCTTCTGTCACACGGTATGAAATGCAGCCGGAGCAAGGGGTAAAGGTCAGCAAAATTGTAAGCTTGACAGATGACATCAAACTAAATCTTGCGGCGACAGATATCCGAATTGAGGCGCCAATACCAGGAAAGGCAGCAGTTGGCATTGAGGTTCCCAACAAAGAGACAAGTGCTGTGGCATTTCGAGATCTCCTTGAGTCAGAGGCGTTTCAGAATTTCTCGTCCAATCTTGCATTTGCGGTGGGAAAAGATATTGCGGGGCAGGTTATTGTCACCGATATTGCAAAAATGCCACATGTACTGATTGCGGGAGCGACAGGTTCTGGTAAGTCCGTTTGTATCAATACAATTATTATGAGTATTTTATACAAAGCGAATCCAACAGATGTAAAGCTGATTATGATTGACCCAAAAGTTGTGGAGCTGAGCGTATACAATGGGATTCCGCATCTGATGATACCAGTAGTGACAGATCCGAAAAAGGCGTCAGCAGCGTTGAATTGGGGTGTTACAGAAATGAACGACCGCTATAAAAAGTTTGCGGATTTGAATGTTCGTGATTTGAAAGGGTATAACAAAGCTGCGGAGATGGGGAAGACAACACCGGATGGAGAACCGCTGCAAAAACTGCCTCAGATTGTGATTATTGTGGATGAGCTTGCAGATTTGATGATGGTGGCTTCCGGGGAAGTTGAGGAGAGTATCTGTCGTCTGGCACAGTTGGCGAGAGCTTGTGGAATTCATTTGGTTATTGCGACACAGCGTCCGTCTGTTGATGTCATTACAGGTCTAATCAAGGCAAATATGCCAAGCCGAATTGCATTTAGTGTGTCCAGCGGCGTGGATTCCCGTACAATATTGGATATGAATGGAGCAGAAAAACTTTTAGGAAAAGGGGATATGCTTTTTTATCCACAGGGATATACGAAGCCAGCTCGTGTGCAGGGAGCATTTGTGTCGGACTCAGAAGTGTCTGATGTGGTAGATTTCCTGAAAAATCAGAAGCTTGGCAATGTTACATATGACAGTGATATTGAGGAGAAAATTAAGACAATGCAGTTTTCTTCTGGTGGATTTGGCGGTGCTGGCACTTCCGGTGGCAGTGATATGGATGCTTATTTTTCGGAGGCAGGAAAGTTTGTTATCGAGAAGGAAAAGGCATCGATTGGTATGCTTCAGCGTGTGTTTAAGATTGGATTTAACCGCGCGGCACGCATTGTAGACCAACTTGAAGACGCAGGTGTGGTTGGCGCAGAGGAAGGGACAAAGCCACGCCGGATTTTGATGAGCATGGAACAGTTTCAAAATTATCTGGAAGAACATATGTAATTTAATAGACAGAGGCTTGGATAAATGGTATTCTATTAAAATAAGTAAATAAAGTTGGCAGCAAAGGAGGAACAAACTATGAAGTCCGATATTGAAATAGCACAGGAAGCAGAATTATATCCAATAACTGAAATTGCGAAGATGCTTGATATAACAATAGATGATTTGGAGTTATATGGAAAATATAAGGCCAAGATTTCTGAGGAGTATCTAAAAAAAATAGAGAAGAATAAAAATGGAAAACTGATTTTAGTGACAGCAATCAATCCGACGCCCGCAGGAGAGGGGAAAACTACGACAAGTGTTGGTCTGGGACAAGCGTTTGGCAGATTGGGAAAAAGAGCGGTGATTGCGCTGAGAGAACCTTCACTCGGTCCTTGTTTTGGAATTAAGGGCGGTGCGGCTGGCGGCGGAATGGCACAGGTCGTTCCTATGGAAGAGTTAAATCTGCATTTTACAGGAGATTTTCACGCAATAACGGCGGCAAATAATTTGTGTGCGGCGTTGCTTGACAATCATATTCAACAGGGAAATGAGCTGGGAATCGATACCAGACAGATTGTGTGGAAGCGTTGTCTGGATATGAATGACAGGGTGCTTAGAAATGTAGTGGTTGGCATGGGCAATAAGATGGATGGCTTTGTGCGGGAAGATCACTTTGTTATTACTGTGGCGTCGGAGATTATGGCGGTGTTGTGTCTTGCGGAAGACATGGAAGATTTAAAGAAACGCTTAGATAGAATGGTGGTGGCGTACAATTATGCTGGCGAACCTGTCTGCGCAGGACAGATTCATGCGACAGGTGCGATGGCAGCGCTGTTAAAGGATGCGATCAAGCCCAATTTAATTCAGACACTGGAACATACGCCAGCGATTATTCATGGTGGTCCGTTTGCCAATATTGCGCATGGCTGCAACAGTGTCCGTGCGACAAAGGCCGCTTTAAAGATGGCGGATTATGTTGTGACGGAGGCTGGTTTCGGTGCGGACCTCGGTGCAGAGAAGTTTTTTGACATCAAGTGCCGCCAGGCGGGGCTTGTGCCGGATGCAGTTGTGCTGGTGGCGACAATACGCGCATTGAAATACAATGGTGGTGTGGTAAAAAGTGACCTTAATGCAGAAAATATGGAAGCTCTGGAAAAAGGAATTGTAAATCTGGAAAAACATATTGAAAATCTACAGAAATACAAAGTGCCGGTGGTGGTCACATTAAATGCATTTGTTTCTGATACGCCGGCTGAAATAGCGTTTGTAAAAAAGTTTTGTGAGGACAGAAGCTGCGCGTTTGCGCTCTCAGAAGTGTGGGAAAAAGGAGGAGAAGGCGGCATTACACTTGCGACAGCAATTCTCGATACTTTGGAGACGAAAAGAAGTGAGTTTAAGCCACTTTATTCTGATACACTTAAAATCAGTGAGAAAATTAAATGTGTTGCTAAGGAAATTTATGGAGCCGCAGAGGTTGTATTTGCGCCCGCTGCGCTAAAACAAATCGATAAACTGGAAAAACTTGGGTTTGGCAGTCTGCCTGTATGTATGGCAAAAACACAGTATTCACTTTCCGATGACCCAGAACTGCTGGGAAGACCAGAAGGTTTTTCTGTGAATGTCAGAGAAGTCTATGTATCGGCAGGCGCTGGATTTATTGTCGTGCTGACTGGCGCAATTATGACAATGCCTGGGCTTCCCAAAAATCCTGCTGCCTATAATATTGACGTGACAGAGAATGGCGTGATAACGGGATTATTTTAAAGGAGTCTGTAAAGCATGAAGTGTCCGAATTGTGGAAATGAGTTGGAGGAGGGGAAACTGCTTTGCGAGCATTGCGGCGAAGAAGTTAAGATTGTACCTGACTTTGATATAGAGCTTGAGGACAAGCTAAAAGAATCCATAAGTGATATGCTTCAAGATATGGCAGCAGAGGAGCTGAATCAGAACGATTTTCATCAAGAGCCAAAAAATAAATCTGAGGATACTATAAATGATCCAAGTGCTTATTTTTTAACAGAGTCAAGCAGTGTTCGAAAATTGCGGATTGTTATTATTGTTTTGATGTTGATGATTTTAGCCGCGGTGATTGTTGTGTTTACAATTCATTCTGTCAATGATCAGAGATATCATTCTTTTGACTATCAATATAATAAGGCGGTTACATGTGCTGCTGAAAGTGACTATCCAAGTGCGATAAGCTATTTGGAGAGAGCACTTGCAATCCGGCCAAAGGATTTAGATGTGCGGTTATTGCTTGCGGAGTATAATGAAAAAAACGGGCAGCAGCAAAAAACAATCGCTTTGTTAGAAGAAATTCTGGATATGGGAACAGAATATTCCAAAAGAGAAGAGGTCTATGATAGATTGTTAAAACTGTATGCATCCGAGGAAGCATATGCAGAGATGGACCGCCTTTTAAAGCAATGTGACATGCCGCGCATTCTTTTTCAATACAATAAATATGTGGCGCTTAAACCGCAATTTAACAAACAGGGCGGTGTATATAACGAGTCGCTTTCTATCTCGCTGAGAGGAAATACGGCAGGCAGGGTATACTATACCTTAGATGGCACAATGCCCACGACAGAGTCCATTGTGTATGATAGCCCAATATTGCTTGAGTCAGGGGACTATGTGATAAAAGCTATGTTTGTGAATGCATATGGAATAGAGAGTGAGACAGTTACACAGCATTATGTTATCAATCAATCCGCACCAGACAGTCCTGTGGTAAGACCAGAGAGCGGGACTTATACAGAACCGGTGTTGATAGCAGCATTTTATGATGCGGGAACCAGTGTGTATTATACTACAGATGGTTCTGTGCCAGACAAGAATAGTATCCGGTACAGAGACCCTATTGAGATGCCTTATGGCATCAGTAATTTTGCGTTTATTGCTTATGATGCGTCAGGGCTTTGCAGTAAGGTTGTCAATCGCTCTTATCAACTTGGGATACAAGCAAATTTTGACGCAGAACTGGCATTGCAGGTATTAAAAAACAGTTTGTGGGCGAGCGGAAAATTGCTAGATGCCGATGGAAATTTACCCAATAAGCAAGGAAGAAATCAATATAAAATAAAAACGCTCTATAAAACAGATGAGACAATGTACTATATTGTATATGAAGTGTATGTGGATATTTCGGAGAATGTGCATGAGACAAATGAAATTTATGCGATTGACGTAAATACAGCAGATTTGTTTAAAGCCTACAAAGCGGATGAGGGAGTATATCATTTACAGCCTTTGGAGTAGAATAATGAGAAAAAAGTTGAAATTATGGAATATTTCAGATACAATGATAAAGATGCAAAAAGTGCATTTTTGGTTATAATTCAGCATAGGACTTTGCATTTACTGTAAAGTCCTATGCTGAACGGTTACCATTTTTAGGAGAGCTAATAAGAAAGGTATGGTGAAGCAGTTAATGTACAAGATTTTAGAGGCAAGAGAACTCACCACCAATATTTATTTAATGGTGGTGGAAGCGTCGCGCGTGGCAAAGAATTGCCAGCCGGGACAGTTTGTGATCGTAAGAATGGATAAGGATGGTGAGAGAATACCTCTCACAATTTGTGATTATGATAGAGAGAAGGGAACAATAACCATTGTATTTCAGACAGTGGGCGCTGAGACTGCAAGAATGGCGGCGTTAAAAACAGGAGATTCCTTTCATGACTTTGTGGGGCCGTTAGGGTGTGCTTCAGAGATGGTCAACGAGGACAAGGAAGTACTTGCAAAGAAGAAAATTCTTTTTGTGGCGGGTGGTGTTGGCACAGCACCAGTTTATCCGCAGGTAAAATGGTTACATAACAATGGTATTGCAGCGGATGTTATTGTCGGTGCAAAGAATCAGGATTTGCTAATTTTGGAAAAAGAGATGAAGACAGTAGCTGGCAATCTATATGTCACTACAGATGATGGTTCTTACGGGCGCAAAGGTATGGTTACGCAGACAATTCAAGAACTTGTAGATGAAGGCAAAAAATACGATCTGTGTATTGCAATAGGGCCTATGATTATGATGAAGTTTGTATGTAAACTTACAAAAGAACTTAAAATCCCTACAATTGTCAGTCTGAATCCAATTATGGTTGATGGTACGGGCATGTGTGGCGCCTGTCGTGTCACAGTCGGTGACAAAGTAAAATTTGCGTGTGTGGATGGTCCTGAGTTTGATGGACATCTGGTAAATTTTGACGAGGCGATGAAACGCCAGCAGATTTATAAGACAGCAGAGGGACGAGCGATGCTGAAATTGCAAGAAGGTGATACCCATCACGGCGGATGTGGTCAGTGCGGAGGTGAAAATTAATGGACGTATTAACAAAAGTACCAGTACGAGAGCAGGAGGCAACTGCCAGAGCGAAAAACTTTGATGAAGTTTGCCTTGGATATAATAAAGAGGAAGCGATAGAGGAAGCAATGCGCTGCATTAACTGTAAAAATGCACAGTGTATCAAAGGCTGTCCAGTAGCAATTGATATTCCAGCATTTATCGAGCAGGTGAAGCTTGGCAATATTGCGGAGGCATATCAAATTATTAGTCAATCCTCAGCCTTACCCGCTGTTTGTGGACGCGTATGTCCGCAGGAGAGCCAATGTGAGGGAAAATGTATTCGAGGTATTAAAGGTGATCCGATATCTATTGGTAAATTAGAGCGTTTTGTGGCAGACTGGGCAAGAGAAAATGGTATTAAACCAGAACCTGCAAAGGAAAAGAACGGCAAAAAAGTGGCAGTGATTGGCTCTGGTCCTGCAGGGCTTACTTGCGCAGGGGACCTTGCAAGGCTTGGATATGATGTCACAATCTTTGAGGCGCTTCATGAGGCTGGTGGTGTGCTTGTTTATGGGATTCCAGAATTTAGACTTCCGAAAGAGGAGGTTGTGGCAAAGGAAATTGCCAATGTGGAGTCTTTAGGTGTCAAAATAGAAAAAAATGTAATTATTGGCAAATCTATCACCATTGATGAGTTAATCGAGGAAGAGGGCTATGAGGCTGTATTTATTGGCTCTGGTGCAGGACTGCCTAAGTTTATGGGAATTCCAGGCGAAAATGCGAATGGTGTATTTTCTGCAAATGAGTATTTGACTAGAAGTAATCTTATGAAGGCATTTAATGAGGACTCGAATACACCGATTATGCGCGGTAAAAAGGTTGCTGTTGTAGGCGGCGGCAATGTTGCGATGGATGCGGCAAGAACAGCACTTCGTCTGGGTGCGGAGGTTCATATTGTGTACAGGCGCAGTGAGGAGGAACTTCCTGCGAGAGTAGAAGAAGTGCATCATGCAAAAGAAGAAGGCATTATTTTTGATTTGCTCACCAATCCGACAGAGATTTTGGAAGATGAAAATAACTGGGTAAGAGGAATGAAATGCATTAAGATGGAGCTTGGCGAGCCAGATGCATCGGGCCGACGCAGACCTGTTGAGGTTCCTGGAAGTGAATTTGAAATGGAACTTGACACGGTAATTATGTCGCTTGGTACTTCGCCCAATCCGCTAATTTCTTCGACAACAGAGGGATTGGAGACAAATAAATGGAAGTGCATTGTCGCTGATGAGGAATTTGGCAGAACATCGAAGGAAGGCGTGTTTGCCGGCGGCGATGCGGTGACTGGCGCCGCGACCGTAATTCTTGCCATGGGTGCAGGAAAGGCAGCGGCTAAGGGGATTCACAATTATTTATTTGGAAAGTAAAGAATTGTTTAGAAATCACTTGCAATTGTTATGAATAGGTTCTGAACGGTTCCTAAATAGATATCAGATATAAAGCAATGATAAATAGCCTGCGCAAATTGTGCAGGTTATTTTTGCTATTTTTATGCGCGCGCCGATGCAGATGAAATATGTCACTAAAGTGGCGCATCGGCGGCGCGCGAGTAGGGGAAGTAAACTTCCCTACTCGATTATATAAAAAAATAGGAGGTTTTGTATAGTATATGCCAGACAGAAATGATGATGTAAAGGTTTATCAAGATAAGAAAGCAAAGGCGGAGGATTATAAAAGTTCTGCATACACGCTTTTAATAGTAGGTGTGCTTGGCATCGCTGCATTTATCTTGATGGAAGCAGGTCTGTTTCCTTTTCGGTTTGCTGGTTCTGGAAAATATATTACCTATGGCGTGATGGGGACAATGTTTGCTGTATTTATTGTGATGGGCATTCTGTCGTTAAAATCCGCAAAGAAGTATACGCAGGAGGCTGTTGTGGAAGAGGATTTGACAGGAAAAATTAAGGCATGGGCAAAGGAACATATCACAGCAGAGGCTATTAAGGAACGGGTTTGGTTTGAGGAAGGAACACCAGATGAGATGAAATATTTTCAGTATTTTGAGGGAATTAAGGCGGCAGTGACGCAGGAATTTGGCAGTTTGAATGCGTCTTATCTCGATGCTTTGTGCGAGGAGTTGTATGCGGAGATTTTTGAGGAAAGTTGATGAATATAACATTTGTTACAGTTGGAAAAATTAAGGAGAAGTATTTTCGAGATGCGGTTGCTGAGTATCAGAAGAGACTTTCAAAGTATTGTAAGCTGGAAGTTGTGGAAGTTGCGGACGAAAAGACGCCTGACAAAGCGTCGAAGATAGAAGAGGAACAGATAAAACAGAAAGAAGCGGTGCGTATTTTGAAGGCTGTAAAAGAGAATGCCTATTGTATTGCGCTGACAATTGATGGAAAAAAACAGGATTCTGTTCATTTGGCAAAACATATAGAACAGCTTGGACTTTGTGGAAAGAGTAATCTTGTGTTTGTAATTGGTGGTTCTTTAGGTTTGCATAATAGTGTGATACAGCGCGCGGATGAAACACTTAGTTTTTCGGATATGACATTTCCACACCAGTTAATGCGGGTTATTTTGATAGAACAGATTTATCGGTGCTATCGGATTATCAATGGGGAACCATATCATAAGTGAGAAACTGCGTCAGGCAGATTGTTTTCGAGGATGCGATAAAATTTAAACTGATGAAAGGAAGGATGTTATGCCAGTAATAAAAGGCTTGGAGTGGGCGTTTGACACAGTTGCATCTACATATGAAAAATTTCGTCCCGGATATGTGGATGACCTTTACAAAATGCTTTTTGACTACATTCCAATCGATAAATCATCTCATGTTGTTGAGGTGGGGATAGGGGGAGGACAGGCAGCATTGCCCATTTTAAAAACAGGGTGCAGCTTAACTGCTGTGGAATATGGAGAGAATTTCTCGAAATTATGTGAGCAAAAGTTTAAAGAGTATAAAAATTTTTCCGTTATAACTGAGAAATTTGAAAATGTTTCATTGCCGGATTCTCAATATGATTTGGTTTATTCTGCGTCTGCGTTCCATTGGGTGCCAGAAGATATTGGATATCCAAAAGTTTATAATATGTTGAAATCAGGTGGAGCTTTTGCAAGATTTGCCAATCATCCATATCGAGACAAGGACAAACCTGCCCTTTCAGCAGAAATTGATAAACTATATTCCAAGTATTATTGCAGCTATTATGACAAAGATATAAAAGCTGAAACAGAATATAGTGAAGAACAAGCTGTACATAGAGCTCAAATAGCAGAAAAATATGGTTTTGTAGATATAAGATATGGTATGTTTTATCGGACAAGAACATTTTCGGCTGAGGAGTATATAAAATTGTTGGGTACATATTCAGATCACATTGCAATTGAAGAAAAGATAAGAACAGAATTTTTTGACAAAATAGAAGAAACAATAAATCGATATGGCGGAGTGTTTACAATATACGACACGATTGACTTGCAACTTGCAAGAAAGCCTTAAAGCTTTGAAAACCTAAAAAATATAGTAGCTTGTTCGTATGAACTATGGTAAAATATAAACAATATAGTCTTATAGGAAGTTTATAATGGAATTGGAAGATAGATTGAAATATGCAAAACGTGCGTTGGATGGCATTGCATTAGGAGATTGTTTTGGTCAAACTTTTTTTGTGCCTGATGATAAGGCTGCACGTCAACGAATAAAAGATCGAGCAATTTTGAAGGAATCGTGGCATTTTACAGATGACACTGTAATGGCAATTGGGATTTACCGTATTTTGGAAAAATACAAGGAAATAAATCAAGACGAATTGGCAAAGATTTTTGCTGGAAATTATGTGTTAGATTGGCATCGGGGATATGGAGGAACAGCACATACTATTTTGCGTAGTATCGCAGAAGGAAAAGATTGGCGGGAAGCAGCGTCGGAAGTGTTTGACAAAATGGGTTCTATGGGAAATGGTGCAGCGATGCGCGTTGCACCTGTAGGCGCTTATTTCGCAGATGATTTGGATAAAGTGTTATACTATGCAAGGGCATCTGCGGAAGTTACACATGCACATATGGAAGGAATCGCAGGCGCAATGGCGATTGCAGCAGCGTCGGCTTTGCTTTTGAACAAAAAATTAGGGTGTTATTTTGGCGAGGGAAAAGCTTTTTTGCGTGATGTCGCCGATATGCTGCCGGAAAGTGACACAAAATATAAAATATTAACTGCGGTTTCTCTTAAAAGGGAAAGCAGTATTGATTTTGTCGTTTCTGTTCTTGGAAATGGAATGAAGTTGACTGCACAAGATACAGTCCCATTTTGTCTTTGGTGTGCAGCATATTTTTATACGTCGATAGAGGAAGCATTATGGACAGCAGTTTCCGCTTTAGGAGACAGAGATACAATCTGTGCTATTGTGGGTGGAATGGTTTCTCTTTTTGTGGATGAATTCCCACAGCAATGGTCTGGTTATATGGAGCATCCAGAGGAGTCTATATTTTTTAAATAGCGGTTTTTCAAATACAATATCAGGAGGAAAAAAGGGATATGTTTTATGAAGGAAACAATGAAATAACTTTGGAACAGGCAAATCCAATTACCAAAAATATTATTGCGAAACTGGGGTATCCCTATCAGATTTTTTCAACGCAGGCAAGTTATCAGGAAGTGATGGAGGCTTACGAACAGGCTGTGCAGCAAGGACAACAAAAAGGTTTTACCCCAATATTAGTGCCGTCAGATGAGGTGTTAGAGGAATATTTGGGAATTTTAGAAGATGATGGCTATCAATTAAAGGATATTTTAAAGATGGAACTGAAATCTGGAGAGGAACTGCTAAAAGAATATTTTGAAACATATGCAGAGGATATGATAGATATGGATGCGTTTGTTGGTGTATTTGATGGTGAACCGACAGTGATTGACAGTTTTTCAGCCTTTCGAAGTTTTTCCCCTGAAAAAATGATAGAGACCATATTGTTTCAGGTTCCAACAACGAAACCGTGGGAATTGGTGGCATATGTGCCATTTGGCGGGTGGAATGATTGTCCGGCAGTACCAGAAATGATGGCAATTTGTAAGTACTGGTTTGAGAAATATGGCGCAGTTCCTGTGACAATTACGCATGATGTAATGGAAATGCGGCTTCCTGCACCAGTTTCCCAACAGGATTCTTTGCAGGTCGCCAAAGAGCATTTTGCATTTACGCCTGACAGAGTCGGTCAGTGTACAGAAACAGGAACACTAGCAGAAGTGGCAGCGTGTATCGCCGCATCTAAAATATGGTATTTCTGGTGGGATTAGTTTGTACAGTTATTCTTTGTGTTGAAAGAGGTTATACTGGCGGTCGAAAAGACTGACCGCTCAGTATAATGTGATGCGCACAACCGCAAATGTGAAAAACCATATATGAAAGTTTTTCACATAGGAAATATGCCACTTCGTGGCTGCGGTTGGCGCGATACTCACGGCAGATTTCATCTGTCGTGAGTATAATAAGCCGTTTTAGGAGAGAAAAATAAATTGAAAAATAAAAGTCGGATAACGATTGTATTATTTGCTGTGCTATTATTTTTGTCAGGATGTGGAAAGAAAAGTGAACAAACAGATTTAAAGTCAAATGAAGCTAATTTTATAAAAATGTCTGAATTACAAATGATGGAAGAAAACATATTAGACGAGTCCGATATTGTGACAACACCTAAATCGGAGGCGCCAAAAAAAGTTATTTCAGAGAGTTTTAATTCAGAAGAATTGTTAGATGTCTATCTTATTAGCGAAATTCCAGCCATTTATGGTGATGGAATTGAAATGTTATTTGATCAGTTATTACAGGAAAATGAATTTGCATATGTGAATTTTTCAGTTGGAGAACGAATTGATTTGGATAATGATGGTGAAAATGAACAGATTATAAATGGTCCTTATGGAGGATTATATTTGGACGCGAGAGACCAAAAAGTGTATGTATTTGCACGAGGAGAAGGGACATCAGGTATGTTGTCTTATACAAATTATGACAATGCAGTCTGGGTAGTACATAGTGATACGTCGCACATGGGCAGACAGATGTTTTGGATGACAAGATATGATGGTGGAGAAAAGATTGTGGAAGAACTTTTATTGGCAGCGGAATATTGGGATTCTCCTGATGGCGTATATGATAAAAATAGTGATTTTACATTTGGGGAAGAAAAGATATCAATGGAAACATACGAGGCATTGCGAAAAGAACTTTTTGGGTGGTAGTTTAGTCTATAGAAAGAAGGGGATAGAAAATGAAACTTGCAGAAGCATTGCAGGAGCGGGCGGATTTGAACCGTAATATTGAGCAGTTAAAAAGTCGTCTAAACAATAATGTATTAGTACAGGAAGGAGAAAAGACTGCCGAGTCTCCAGAACAATTAAAACAGGAGCTGGATTGTTCCATTGAGCGTCTGACATATTTGATTGCATGCATCAATAAAACAAATTGCGAGACAAAAGTTGATGGACAGACGTTGACAGAACTGATTGCGAAGAAGGATACACTCTCGCTAAAAATCCATGTTTACAAGGATATTGCATACTCTGGCAGTCAGACTTCTTATCGGGCAAGAAACACAGAGATAAAAATTAAATCTGCAATTTCGGTTGCAGATTGGCAGGCAGAGATTGACAGAATGGCGAAGGAATTACGGCTTGTGGATAATAAATTGCAGGAGAAAAACTGGAATACAAATTTGATAGAATAAATTTGTCAGAGTGGTGTCTATGCCAAGCTTTGTTAGAGCGTATTTGTACAATGTTATATTGGGTAGCAGAATCAGGGTGAATGTCACGTGACGACAACGTAAGTCGTAACTTGGGGCACACTAAAGAGCAGGTGTGGGGTTCGAGTCCCCAAGGATTGTTATGCTCCGATTGCGTACAAATGTATCGTGATAGAGAATTGTTATTACCAGACATTGACTGTATCTGTGAGGGTGGGAATGGGGGATTAGCAGATGTGATTGCATTATTTCAAATTGATAAATACGACAAACTATTATATAATATTTCCAAATATGACAGACTTTGTGAAGGAACTGGAATCCTTAGGATAAGGGGGATATTATGTACACAGTTGTATTTATTGATACAGAGGTTAGTGTTAAGCGCGATATTGTAGTGGACTATGGCGCAGCCGTGGATGGAAGTACCCATATTCATACAAAATCAGCTAAGGTGTTTGAGGACTTTCTGATTCAAAACAGCACTGGCAGCAAACGGTTTCTATGTGGTCACAATATTGTTCATCATGATGCGAAATATATTAGGCAGCAGATGCAGGCGGCGGGGATTACGGATGTGATTGATACTCTTTATCTGTCACCATTGTTGTTTCCAAATAAACCTTATCATGCACTGATCAAAGATGACAAACTATTGACGGATTCTTTAAACAATCCTTTAAATGACGCAATAAAAGCGATGGAATTATTTTATGATGAGGTCAATGCCTTTCACGCTCTCAATGAGCTGCAAAAGGACATTTATGCATACTTGCTTTGCTCAAAAGAAGAATTTCGTGGCTTTTTTTCTTATTTGAATTATTATCCACGGGGAGATGCTTCCTCCTTAATCAAAAGTTTTTATTATGGAAAATTGTGTGGTAACAGTGATATTGCGTATATTGGCAAATGTTATCCAGTGGAACTTGCCTATGTGCTTTCAATAATTTCTGCAAGAGATACCACTTCTATGATACCAAATTGGGTTATTATGCAATATCCGGCAATTTCGAATATAATTCGGCTATTGCGTAATATGAACTGTGCTGCGGGCTGTTCGTATTGCCGTAATAAATTAAATATTCACAGGCGTTTAAAACAGATTTTTGGATATGATAATTTTCGTAAATATGACGGGGAAAACTTGCAAGAGAAGGCAGTACAGGCGGCGGTTGACAATCAGTCCTTGCTTGCTATTTTTCCAACAGGCGGTGGAAAATCAATCACGTTTCAGCTTCCCGCACTTATGGCAGGAGAGCTTTCTAAGGCATTGACTGTTGTGATATCACCGTTACAGTCTCTTATGAAAGACCAAATGGATAATTTGGAGAAGATCGGAATTGTGGATGCTGTGACAATCAATGGATTATTGAATCCGATTGAACGGGCGGAGGCTATCGAGCGTGTCGAGAACGGGCTTGCTTCTATATTGTATATTGCACCGGAATCCCTGCGTTCCAAGACAATTGAACGCTTGTTGATAAAACGGGTAATTACGCGTTTTGTGATAGATGAAGCACACTGTTTTTCCGCATGGGGACAGGATTTTCGAGTGGATTACCTTTACATTGGTGATTTTATTCGCGAATTGCAGGAGAAAAAGCAATTGACGGAACGGATTCCAGTCTCTTGTTTTACTGCGACGGCAAAACAGAAAGTTATCAGTGACATTAAGAATTATTTTAAGCAAAAACTAGATTTGGATTTAGTGCTTTATACTTCAGGTGCAGGCAGGAAAAATCTGCGCTATGAGGTGCTTTATCAGGAGAGTGATGAGGAGAAATACACGACGCTGCGTTGGCTGATTGAACAAAAAAATTGTCCGACAATTGTGTATGTAGCAAGGACAAAGCGCACGACAGAGCTTGCGCAAAAATTGTGTGATGATGGAATTGCTGCACTTGCGTTTCATGGAAAGATGGATAGAGCTGAGAAACAGGCAAATCAGGAGGCTTTTATTCGCGATGAAGTACAAGTGATGGTAGCAACTTCTGCTTTTGGAATGGGGGTAGATAAGCCAAACATTAAGTTAGTTATACATTATGATATATCGGACTCATTGGAGAATTATGTGCAGGAGGCGGGGCGTGCAGGCAGAGATCAGAATTTACAGGCAGAATGCTATGTGTTGTTTCATGATGGAGATTTGGACAAGCATTTTATGATGTTAAACCAGACAAAACTAAGTATTAGTGAGATTCAGCAGGTCTGGAAAGCAATTAAGGATTTGACAAAAAGCAGGTCGGTCATACAGCGCACACCATTTGAGATTGCGCGTCAGGCAGGGTGGGATGAGAATGTGGCAGATATTGAGACACGTGTTAAGACTGCCATACAGGCACTGGAGAACGCCGGCTATATCAAGCGTGGAAAAAATGTGCCACATGTCTATGCTACAAGCATTCTTGTTAAAAATATGATGGAAGCTGCTGTTAAAATCGAGATGTCTCTGAAAATGAGTGAGAAAGAACGCTTGGATGCCAAGCGGATTATGAGTATGCTAATTTCGGCAAGGAGTATAGCGAATGCGCAAAACGATGACGCAGAGTCCAGAGTGGACTATATTTCAGATAGACTTGGCATGGAACGACAGGAGACGTTCAAGCTGCTTCAGATTCTACGGGAAGAAGGTATTCTTGCAAACACAATGGATTTGACAGCCTATATTCTGAAAACGGATACAGAAAATAAGTCGCTGAATGTGTTAAAGAAATATGCTGCTATGGAACAGTTTCTTGTCAGCAGGCTCAGTGGAGAAGGACAGTGCATTAATCTCAAAGAATTAAATGAGAGTGCTGTTAACAGTGGGATAAAAAATGCAACAGTGAACGCGTTTAAGACAATACTTTACTATTGGACAATTAGAAAATACATAAAAAAGAGCATTGAAAATACGACTGCAAGAAGTATTATTACACCAGAAATTTCTGTGGAAACATTATGGGAACAACGGCAACAGTGTATTTGTTTGGCTGGTTTTATTGTGAAATATTTATTTGAAAAAAGCAAACAACTAGAGTCTAAAGAAGAACAGCTAGTGGAATTTTCCATTCTGGAATTAAAGAAGGAATATCAGAAAAGCGAAGCACAATCGGGTAGGGAGATTACAGATAAGGAAATTGAAGACGCACTTTTGTATTTGTCCAAGATTGATGCAATGAAATTAGAGGGTGGGTTTCTTGTTTTATATAGTGGAATGCAGATTACGCGGCTTGAGATGGACAACAAAATTCGATATAAAGCAGATGACTACAAAAGTTTAAATGAATACTACAAACATAAAATACATCAGATTCATATTGTGGGTGAATTTGCAAATATGATGGTTAGAAATTATGATGAGGCATTGCAGTTTGTAAAAGAATATTTTCAGATGGACTATAAACTGTTTATCGCTAAGTATTTTAAGGGAAATCGTAAGAGTGAGATTAATAGGAATATTACACCTGATAAATACAATAAGCTTTTTGCGGAGCTTTCCAGCGTCCAGCGGGAAATTATCGATAATGACACATCAAAGTATATTGTGGTGGCAGCAGGACCGGGGAGCGGAAAGACAAAGGTTCTCGTGCATAAGCTTGCTTCGCTGATGCTGTTGGAGGATGTGAAGCATGAGCAGCTTCTAATGGTGACATTTTCACGGGCAGCAGCGACAGAATTTCGCAGGCGTCTATATGATTTGATTGGGAATGCAGCAGGATTTATTGAAATTAAGACATTTCATTCTTATTGTTTTGACTTGATTGGACGAATGGGAAATCTTGAGGATGCTAAGACAGTTGTGCAGGATGCAGCACAGATGATTCAGAATGGAGACGTAGAAATTGGACGGATTACAAAAACGGTGCTTGTGATTGACGAGGCGCAGGACATGGATGAAAATGAGTACAAAATGGTTTGTGCTCTGATGGAGCGAAATGACGATTTGCGTGTGATTGCAGTAGGGGATGACGATCAGAATATTTATGAGTTTCGCGGTTCTAGCTCCCGTTATTTTGAGGAATTTTTAGCGCAGGAAAATGCGAAAAAATATGAGCTGCTGGACAATTATAGAAGCGCCAGAAATATTGTGGCGTTTGCCAATCAGTTTGTGCAGCAAATTGCGCACAGGATGAAGAGTACTCCCATTTCTGCTGTAAAGGATGGGGATGCAGGTGAAGTGGAGTTGGTACAGTGTCTAAGCAAAAATCTTGAAGAACCTGTAACAGCAAAGGCAATCAGGGTGCGAGATAGAGGGAGTGTATGTATTCTTACAAACACAAATGACGAAGCGCTACGTGTCGTTGGACTCTTAAAGAAAAAGGGAGTTCGGGCAAAGCTGATTCAGTCCAATGACGGATTCGATTTGTACAATATGATTGAATTACGTTTTTTTATGAAAAAAATCACAAAAGAGTTAACAGCGCCTGTGATACCACAAGAACTGTGGGAGACAGCGAAAGACAGAATGGTATCGGTTTACAAGGATAGTAGTAATCTTGCACTGTGTCTTGCTATTCTGGAAGCGTTTTCATTAACAAACAAACGGAAGTATCGTTCGGATTTGGAGATGTTTTTGCATGAATCTAACATTGAGGATTTTTTTGTAAATGACAATTGTGATATCGTTGTTTCTACGATGCACAAGTCAAAGGGCAGAGAGTTTGACGAAGTGGTTATGATGCTTGACCGTGTTTCCTTTGATACAGACGAACGCAAACGATTGTTGTATGTCGGAATGACAAGGGCAAAGAAGGACTTGTATCTTTTTTATAACAACAAGGACTTTGACCGCTTTATCGCAGGAAATGTGAGGGTGCGGGTGGATAGCGGCTTGTATGGACGGCCTGAGGAAATTTTGATGCAGCTTTCGCATAAGGATGTTCATTTAGGTTTTTTTAAGGATAAGAGAAATCTTATACAGAGAATTATCTGTGGAACAAAGCTTTTGACAAATGCGTCTGGACTTTTTGTGGCACAAAATGGTAAGACAATACAGGTAGTTCGTTTTTCCAAGAAGTTTTTGGAGGAAATCGAGAAGAATCAAAGGCAGGGATATGTGATGGAAAGCGCTAGTGTGCGTTTTGTCGTAGGATGGACAGACATAACAGATGGACAAGAATATCCCATCATATTGCCAGATATCTATTTTGTCAATAAACTTTCCTAGGAGTGAACGATAGAAAAAGAGGGAAATATATGACAAATCGACAATCTTTATTTATTACTATTGGGATAAGTATTTTATCGTTGATGGGTTGTGAACGAGTTTTTGAAACAGATGTCTCCAGTATAAAGATGGCAAAAATGGACAATGCAGCATTAAAACAAAGTCAATATGAGTCAGAAGAATTTGAATTGAATGAATGTGAATCGCAAAGTACAAAGGAGGATGCCATATATGAAGAATTACCACAACTGCCCAAGACGGGAAGTAAGTTAGTGGATTTTGTGCCGGAGGGCTGGGAAATTTCGGATAGTGCTGTATTAGATTTTAATGAAGATGGAATTTTTGACTATATAGGCTTGCTGGAAACCGATTCAAGTATATATTGGGATACTCGAATTTTGTTTGCTATTGCCAGTGACAAGACAGGGGGATATTATCTAGATTTTCAGAATGAAAATCTGATATTAAAAGAATGGGAAAGTGCATTCGATATAGAACCATGTGCTCCATTAACCGCAGAAGGAAAATCTTTTACAACATGTTATGACAATCGTGAAAAACCGTGGCTAGAGAAAAATACATACACCTATAGAGATGGTGTTTGGTGGCTTATGACCTCAGAGAGCACAGATAATTTGACAATTTATTGCAAAAACGATTGGGAACGTGGCGTGGGGATTCGGAAGAAGAGAAGTGATGCATTTTGGGATATGGAGGAACTTAGTGAGAAATATGATATTATTTATGAGTTGTCTCTTGACGAACCGCTGACACTTGAACAATCTGCAATGCGTCGGTGGCGGTATGAGACGGATTGGGAAGTGGCATCTATTTTAATGGCAGAGGAGATGGAACTTTTGGAGAAGATGGTGGTACTTCCAGAAGATGCATACATTGATTACTGTGATGAGAATTGCGCTTTATATAAATTTTGGAATGAAGAAAATGATTTTGAGTACATTGCGATATATCAATGGCAAAATAAAGAATTATTTGTGTTTGCAAAGGAAGATGCTAAAATTGGTGATATAAGGTTGTACAAAGACAAGATATACTATTCTGTTGATATAAAGGATAATGTCACTTATCAATATATAAAAGATAATAAGCAGGAACAATTAGGACCACTTCAAGAGACTGTTGGAGTCCGGTTGAATAGGATGAATCTGGATGGTTCAGAGAAGGAGACGCTCTTTGAATACCGTTATCCGAAGACACAACAAGAGTTTATGAATGATGTGGTTCCTCGCATGATGCTTACTTTTGAGATTAGCAAAGATGAGATTGTAACAGAAGTTTATGTACAAAAAGAAGGAAATTTATTTTACAGAATGAATATAGATGGCAGCAAACAGAAAGAGATAAGATAATAGGTGCATCAAAATGAACGTAAAAGAGTTTATTAAAATTATACAAAAAAATCCAAAAATGTTTGTTGATGAAGTTCGTACAGATTATATAGAACATCTTATTCTTGGATTTTTTATATGCTGTAATGTAAATAATAACGCGACTGATATTGATTTGCACTTTCATGCACACTTTTCGCGTTGGCTGGTGCATTGGATTTGGAAAAATGTAGATAAAAAATACAGCCAAAAGTATTTTTCATGGAGTCAAACTTTAAAGGATATAAATATAACAAATGATGAAATACAGGCAGTAAAACTCTTTTTTGACTTATCGGATATGTTTTTTGAAAAATATAAGGATAAAGAATATCCTTATAAAAGAAATTGCAGTAACAGAATAACTTTGAGAGAATATATAAAATTAATTGAAAAGAAACCACAGGCGGTACTTTATGAAATTCGGATAGATTATTTAGAATATGTCATTGATGGTTTTAAAGGGTGTAATGAAATAAATGATTTTGGTGATAATACAGCAGTACAATTTCATCATTATTTTTCAAACTGGCTGGTGCGCTGGATTCAGTTAAATATAGATAAAAAGTATGAAAAACAACATTTTTTCTGGTATCATACTTTTAGAGATATAACCAATAATGAAGCAGAAGCGGTAACGCTCTTTTTTACACTGTGCGATAAGTTTTTTAAAGAATATGAAAATAAAGAATTGATATGATTGTTAGAATATAGAGGGAGTTTTATGGTACACAAAATAGAATGGAAAGATAGGAAAAATGTAATATCCTGCTATTTGCCAGAGGATGTTGCACCAGATAAAAATGCAGTAACAGAATTACATCAAATGACAGCGTTGGAGGAGACACTGGAAAAGTTGGCAGCAGTGCCAGGTTATTTTCAAGGGGATATGCCGCAAATTGAGAAGATAATATTGACGCCTGATTTTCACAAGGGGGCAGGGATTCCAATAGGAACCGTAATGATGACAAAAGGTTTTGTGGTTCCGCAGGCAATGGGAAATGATATTAACTGTGGTATGCGGTTTTATACAACAGATTTATCGGAAACAAAAATTCAGCAAAAACTTCCAGAGTTGGCAAAGAAAATTCGCCATGTCTTTTTTGAGGGCGGCAGGCAGATTCCAATGACAGGAAGACAGCGAGAAGCGCTGTTTCGATATGGCCTTGAGGGATTATTGGAGACATATCAGGACAGCGGCGAGAGCGGATTATGGCGGTATTATCAGCCAGAGATTCAAGAAAGATGGCTGAACCGCACCATGTTTCGAGGAAGTCTCAATGCGACAGAGACAGAAGGTTTGGAGGATTTTATTGGCGATTATAATCAGTTGACGTATGATGATCAAATTGGGACAATTGGCGGTGGAAATCATTTTTTGGAGGTACAGCGCGTTGCTGAAATTTACGATGGTCAGACTGCGAATGCATGGCATTTGAAAAAAGGCGCTGTGGTGATAATGCTGCATACAGGTTCTTTGACAATCGGACATCATAGTGGTCTGCTAAACCGCAAGATTTGTCAAGAGATTTATCCTGTTGGACGGATGCATCCAGAAAATAAAGTTTATCCAATACCACAAGATTGTATAATACAGAATGCATGGAATCGTTTTTGGTCAATTTCTAAAAATGCTGCAAATTTTGGTTTTGCCAATCGCTTGTTTCTTGGGTTTATGATTCAGGAGGTTTTTACGCAGGTTTTGGGCACATGTAATATGGAACTGCTTTATGATGCGCCGCACAATTATATCTGGAAAAAGCAGATAGATGATAAAGAGTATTTTATTCATCGAAAAGGAGCCTGCTGCGCTCGTGGCTGTGAGGAGATGGAGGGGACAGAATTTGCCTATTATGGAGAACCTGTGATGATTCCAGGGTCTATGGGCAGTTCTAGTTATCTGCTTCGCGGGCTGGGAAATTCTGACGCACTTTGGAGTGCAAGCCATGGCGCTGGACGGCAAAAATCCCGCGGGGATGCAATTAAGGGAAATGATGCGGCATTTCGTCAATTTATGGAACATTTTCATGTGATTACGCCCATTGATCCAAATCGCACAGACTTAAAGGGCAGAGCAGATATCCTGAAAAAATGGGAGGAGTCTATTCGAGCAGAAGCACCATATGCTTATAAAGACATTCATGAAGTAATTGCAGTACACACAGCGCATAATATAGCGCAACCGATTGTGCGCATGGAACCGATATTTACAGTGAAAAGTTAAAAAATTTTATTATATGTAAAAACTGTTACATGCTAATCTTTCTTTCAGACGAGAATACTAAAGAATAAATATTTGATTTTGCGAACGATGTTGATTGGCCAAATTGTCTAAAAAATGTCTTTAAAATAATAAGATGAGAAAAGATACAAAAGATAGGAAAAAAATCAAAAATGTGATAAAGTATAGTATGTTTGCTTTGCTATCAATATATTTAATAATCTGCTTTTCTATGCGTCTTTCAGTGAGGGAGACTACCATTGCAATAGAAGATTGTATGTTATACTATATTGTAAATATAGATGGAATGAAGGGATTGGGACATAGCGTTGTACTGCTTGTAGATGAAGATGGAAACGGAACAGTAATTAGTTTTAATGGTATGCAGCGTACTTTAATAGAATGCCTTCTGGGGAAAAGCGGCGTTGGAAAGATGAGTATTGCAACCATGACAAAAGCGGAGACTGTTTTATTTTTGGAGACGGGCAACTTAAATTTGGACAAAGACCAACTTGCGGATAATTATGATATAGCACTGTATAGACCAATTACAGTAGAAGAATATGATATTGTATTAGAACAGACTGCTCCATATCTTGCAACAGAGGAACAATTTGCAGTTTTATATGAGAACTGGGTGCTGGAGATAGATGTTAGGAAAAAGGAAGGATATCAACAGGATTTGGAGTGTTTAGGGCAAGATACAAGTCTACCATTATATCAGATTTATACAAATAATTGTGACCATGTAGCTAGAATATTGATTGGCTCTGTCGATTTAGAGATGGAAGCATATTCACAGCGTACAGAACATATAACGCCGAATGGTAATTTGAAAGCCTTTGGCAGAAAGGCGCAAAATTGGGGTGTTATGATGCTGGGTATACAATCAATACAGGAAAAACTTTTAAATTTTTTGATGATTTTTTAATGGAATTTTCTGCAAATTAATGGTATTGTTTACAATAGTAACTGAAAATGACAATATCATGGCTGGTAGTTGTATAAAAACTTTTGTTTTGTAGAATTTTTAAGGAGACATGCAGATGGACAATCGGGAATATGCAGAAGAACTATATACGGAACTTGCACAGCGAGTAGATGCAGGTGAGGTGGGGGATGCATGGGGAGATGATTTATTATTAGAATTTTATGATTTGGTGTGTGAACTTTATCCTGGGTCAAGTGAGGAACCAGAATGGGTATTCATGTTTTTGCAGCTCTATAACTGGCAGTTTCAGTGTTTCCATGAGGGAATAAGGACCTTTTATACGAATTCATATGGGGTAGATACAGATAACGGCATTAGAAGGATGTCAGACTGTCTGTATCGGCATGGATATGTGGAACTTACAAAATGGTATGACTATGGAATTTTTGATTATAACCTTTATTCAGATTTTGACTATCCAGCCGCGTATGAATTGAGAATGGAAGAGATTGACGAGTGGATTTCTGAAAATGTAGATATGATATGGCAGATTTATGTGGAATTGTTGCTGGAACATAAGGATGAAATACTGAAAGCGGCGGCGCATTGGGAACCTGATTGTGACACAAAGGTAGAAGAACAAAAGGATAAGGAAGATTCTCCAGCGCTAGAAGTCCAAAAAAAAGAAGAACTTACTTTTCAGTTTTTTATTAACCTTAGAACAAGTGGTAGTACAACAGATGGAAACATATCATGGCTGGGTGGAGATATCTCATGTCTGACAGCTTCACATATTGATGATAAAATGGTGTCGCAAATGGTTGCAGCAAAAGAGCTAGAACGAATACAGACGACAGAAGTGTTTCCAAAAGAAGCACTGCGCTTTTTGGATGAGAAACTATTTTCTGTTAGAGAGGATATTATGTTTCGCATTTATGATTTGCAAAATGGAGATTTGCGGCATTTTGCGGAGATAATACATATACGAAAGCTTAGTTTGGACAGCATGGAGGATATTGGACATGTCGAGGTGCTTTCTCGGTTTACAGATCTGACAGAGTTGTATATGAGATTGCCCAAACGGCGTGATTTTAGCTTTGTGAATAAGCTGTCATTGGGACTTACAAAACTTTCTCTTTGTGTGGATTTTTCGCAGGAGGGTGTTACTTTTGGAAATGTCTCTGATGAAAAGATTAATGGATTGTATACTATGGAATGGCTGTTAAGATTTCCCAAACTTGAAAGTTTTTATATTGGCGATTGTACACAACATATAGAGCTTTTGATACGACAGGATTCTGTCAGGGAGCTTATTTTATATGAGATTCCTTGTCCGCCTCTAAAAGTGCTGCGTATGTTGGATGTACAAAGTGTTATCATACATCAAAAATATGCACAGGGATTAGACCGATTGAGTCATATTGAATCGATTCAGGAGATACAATTGGTGAGGGTTGCGGATATAAACAATCTCAATTTTTTGGAGACATTACCAGCTTTGCAGAAGCTTACACTACACAGTTTACCAGAGCTGAGCAGTCTTCCACATTTTCCAGAGGAGCAGAAGTTGCAGGAACTTACAGTTTATGATTGTGATAAGCTTTTTGATATTTCTGTGGCAAGTGAAAAGATTTTTATAAGGAAATATTCATAAAGTTAGATTGGAAAAGAGAGATTTGCAATAAGGAAATTTATAAAAGAATGACAAATAATAGGAGGTATTTATTATGTACGAATTTAAAGAGGAGTTTTTGACGGGGATTGAACAGATTGATGTAGAACATAGACGATTGTTTGAGATTGCAGACGAATTATATAATTTAAAGTGTGAAGAATTTATGCCAGATAAATATGATAATATCAGACATATTTTGGAAGAATTGCGAAACTATACACTGACACACTTTGAACATGAGGAAACTTATATGGAATCGATTCATTATGAAAGATTACCAGAACAGAAGCGTCAGCATGAAGCTTTGGAGGAGACCATTAATGATTGGGATATGGATGCAATTGATGAGGATCAAGATGAGACAATTGAGGAAATCTTGCGTCTTGTGACGAATTGGCTTGTAAATCATATTTTGCATGAGGATAAGTTAATCGGCAAACAGGATTAACCATTTATCGTGAAGTATTTCTGCAATCTATAAAATAATGAAAGGGGACTGAAATCAAATAAAAAAGCCAAACAGCAAGGGAATAGTAATGGAATAAAAGACATAGAATGAAGTATAGAAAACCTATACTTCATTTTTGGGTGTTGATATGAATAGACACGATATATTTAAACAGGATATTATGAGTGCAGGAGAGCGTTTTGCAGATGCCTTTTCACTGCCCAAGGATATGGTGGTGAATGCCACACTGTTGCATATGGTGGGGGCATCGGAACTTTTTGTGGAGAATTTTAAAGGTATTATTTCCTACACTTGTCATGAAGTTTTAATTAAAGGAAATCGTATGAAATATTGTGTTTGTGGAGATTGTCTTATAATCGAACATTACTCGAATGAGGACATGAAGATATCAGGACAGATTAAGGAGGTAAAGGTGATAAGGGAAGCTTGAGGTGGGACTCTTGCAGAATAGATGGATACGCTTTGTCAGAGGATTTCTGGTTATCAGGATTAATGGGGATTACATGGAACGGTTCTTCAACATGTGTAGAATGCATGAGATTGACTTGTGGGAGATAAAGAAAGAACAGAATGTCTGCATGTGTGAGGCATATGCCACGGATTTTCTGAAAATGCCACCTCTGTTAAAAAAGACAGGCACAAAAGCGCACGTAGTCAAAAAGAAGGGACTGCCGTTTTACTTTCCTTTTATAAAAAAAAGGATTATTTTTTTTGCGGGCGTTCTATTATGCTTAATTATGTTGAATTATGTGACAAAATATGTCTGGGCAATTGAGTATGTTGGTAATTTGCAGGTGAGCGACGATGAATTGTCGGATTTTTTGGAGCAAGAATCCATTCATTATGGAATGAAAAAGAGTAGTATTAATTGTGAGGAGAAGGAAAAAAAGCTGCGAGAGACATTTCAGAATGTCACATGGACCTCGATTTATTTTGAGGGGACAAAGCTTTATATAGAAATTAAGGAGAATGAGAAGTCGGAGCCAGTACAGTTTGAGGCAACAGGGACAGATATTGTAGCAAATGAAGCAGGTACAATTACTTCGATTGTCACCAGAAATGGAGTTCCGCGCGTGAAAGCGGGGGACACGGTTGAAAAGGGGCAAGTGCTTGTGTCGGGTGGCGTGCCAGTCTATGATGAGAGTCAAAGTGTAATCGATTATCAAATTTATGATGCGGATGCGGATATTTTTATTAGAACACCAATTGAGTACAAAAGTTCGATTAACAGTGGCTATCCAGTTATGATCTACACAGGGAATCGGGTGAATACTGGTTTTGCTCAGATTGGCAAGTATTATATTGATGGATTAAGTTTATGGGATTGTATTGGAAAATATCTCTCTCCGAAAAAAGATGAAACATTATATGAGATTGCCACAGAAAAACATCAGGTGGTTTTATTAGATAATATCTATCTTCCGGTCTATTATGGCAAAATAGACAGAAAAGAGTATTATATAAAATATTTTACATATACAGATGAGGAGATGCAAAGCAAATTATCTGAAAATTTTGAAAAATTTATTTTAGGTTTACAGGAAAAAGGGGTACAAATTGTTGAAAAAGATGTTAAAATGGAAAGGAATAGTATTGGGATGGAATTAAATGGAAGCTTGCTGGTTGTAAAGCAGACAGGGGAGACAGTGGAGATACCAGGAAATACCATTCAGGAAGATGAGACAAAGGAGTAGGATTACTGTGGCAGAATTTCGGATTGGAATGCAGATTGAGGCGGAACATATGCAGAATCTTTTCGGCAATCAGGATGCATATATAAAACAGATTGAAGAGGATTTAAATGTGGTTATAACAGACCGCAATGGAGAGGTCCGAATCAGCGGGGAACAATCGGCAGTCAACAAGGCTGCAAAGCTGGTGCGCGAGTTGGTGGAACTCTCCAAACGGGGAAATAGAATACAGGAGCAGAACGTGTCCTACGCGTTGGAGCTGTCGCATGAGGGTGATGAGGGCGCGCTTCTTGAGATGGATTCGGAGTGCATTTGCCACACAATATCAGGGAAGCCTATCAAACCAAAAACGTTAGGACAGAAAAAGTATATTGATGCCATTAAGGATAAAATGATTGTGTTTGGTTTGGGGCCGGCGGGCACAGGCAAGACTTATCTGGCAATGGCGATGGCAATCACGGCGTTTAAGAATCATGAGGTGGAGCGTATTATATTGACCCGTCCCGCGATAGAGGCAGGGGAAAAACTTGGTTTTTTGCCTGGGGATTTACAGAGTAAGGTAGATCCCTATCTAAGACCCTTATATGATGCACTTTATCAAATTATGGGAGCGGACAGTTTTCAGAAAAATATGGAAAAGGGATTGATTGAGGTTGCGCCGCTTGCCTACATGCGTGGGCGGACATTGGACAATGCCTATATTATATTAGATGAGGCACAAAATACGACTCCTGCGCAGATGAAGATGTTTTTGACGCGTATTGGATTTGGCTCTAAGGTTATCGTGACTGGTGATGCCTCACAGAAGGATTTAGCAGTCGGTGCGCAGTCAGGTTTAGACGTGGCGGAGAAAGTTCTTGCAAAAATTAGCGATATTGCTTTTATTAGAATGACAAGCCGTGATGTGGTGCGGCACCCTCTTGTGCAGAAGATTGTTAAGGCATACGAGGATTATGAGAGCAGAATTGGCAACAGTCAGAACAAAGTTACTCACAAGGAGGATACGCGTATTAGAAGGGGTGGCAAACCGTTTCGGAAATAAGGAATGATACAGGAGAAAAAATAAACTATGACTTTTTACGTAGAGAGTGAAACAGACAGAACACTTCCTTTTGATGTGGAGGAAGTGGCAAGTAAGGTGATTGTGGAGACACTTGATTCAGAGAATTGTCCCTATGAGGTTTCGGTTAATGTGCTTCTTACAGATAATGAGGAGATTCATGCAATGAATCATCAGTATCGGGGAATTGACCGCCCAACAGACGTGTTGTCTTTTCCAAATGTGGACTATAGCAGTCCCGCTGATTTTACAGGGATTGAGGATACAATAGAGGATTATTTTGACCCTGAGAACGGTGAACTATGCCTTGGTGATATTGTTATTTCCATTGAGAAGGTGTATGAGCAGGCCGAGGAGTATGGACACTCTCCTCTGAGAGAATATGCGTTTCTGATTGCACACAGTATGCTTCATCTGCTAGGGTATGACCATATGGAGTCAGCAGAAGCAGCATTGATGGAACAAAAGCAGGAGGAGATTCTAAACAGACTGGGAATAATGAGAACAGATCAGTTTGACCTTAGGAGAACAGTTAAATGAAGAAAAAGAAGTCTAATTTTATCGTTCAGGGTGGTATCCTTGCGATGGCGGGGATTCTCTCCAGAATCATTGGGATAGCGAGACGCTTCCCTATGCAGCATATTATAGGGGACAAGGGAAATGGATATTATTCTGTGGCGTATGAGATTTATTCTATTATGTTGATTATATCTTGCTATAGCCTGCCGCTTGCGGTGTCAAAGGTGGTGTCTTCCAAGATGAGCAAACGACAGTACAAAAGTGCGGAGAGAGCCTTCCAGTGCGCCATGTTCTTTGCCGTTTCAGCAGGTGGAATTACGTTTCTAATCTGTGAGTTCCTGGGAGATTTTTTTGCGGCAGATGTGATGGAAGAGCCAATGAGTGCACTGGCGCTAAAGGTACTTGGTCCAGCATTGCTGCTGGTATCCGTGATGGGCGTGTTTCGAGGTTATTTTCAAGGTTTAGGGACAATGATGCCAACGGCAGTTTCACAGATACTGGAACAGATTTTTGTGCTGATTGGAAGTATTGCCGGCGCTTCCGTGCTCTATCATTATGGAGATAAAGTTGGCGCGTTGCTGCACAACAAAGATTATGCTCCGGCTTATGGTGCAGCGGGAGCTTCTATTGGTCCTGTAATTGGGGCGGTAATCGGATTGCTATTTCTCGTCTTCGTATATGCGGCATACAGAAAAGGCGCAAAGAAACGCGGGCGTGATGGAAGCGGGAAGGTGGATAGTTATCCACAGATTCTAAGTATGATTCTACTGACAATTTTTCCAGTGCTTCTAAGTACCACTGTCTATAACATCAGCGGTGTAATCGATATTAAAATTTTTGGAAGTGTGATGATAGAGAAGGGTTTTGGAGATGTCAGAACAGATATCTGGGGGGTATATTCTGGAAAATATAAATTGCTGGTAAATGTTCCAATTGCCCTTGCCAATGCCATGTGTTCATCCATTGTACCAATGCTGACCCAACTGATGGTGCGGGAAGAATACGGGCGCGCCAAAGAAAAAATTGGACAAGCAATGCGTTTTACTATGATTGTTGCCATTCCAAGTGCAGTGGGACTTTCTGTGCTTGCCAGACCAATTGTTTCTATGTTGTTTAAAGGGGAAGTTGACATGGCGGTCAGTATGTTGCATATTGGTTCAGTGTCGGTGATCTTTTATACAATGTCTACACTGACAAATGGTGTGCTCCAGGGCATTAACAGGATGAGAATTCCCGTGCGCAATGCGGCAATTTCGCTTGTTATTCATATTGCGATTCTGTATGCAATGCTCCAGATGGATATGGGAATCAACGCGGTGGTGTATGCGTACATTTTGTTTGCAGTGGTGGTTTCTGTATTGAATGCAATTGCAATCCGCAAATATCTGCGCTATAAGCAGGAACTGGTGCGCACTTTTATTATTCCGGCGATTGCGTCCGCGGCGATGGGAATTGTGATTGCGCTGTTGAATCTGTTGCTTGCGAAGTCAGCGGGCAATGTGGTGACCGTGCTTGTCGGTATTGTAGTTGGTGTGATAGTGTACTTTATAATATTAATACTGCTAAAAGGTATTAATGAGCGTGACATGAGAAGTATGCCAGGGGGCAGGACGATTTTAACGATTGCAAAGAAATTACGCTTGATGTAATTCTATGAATAAAAAGTAAAAATAAGCTGATACTATATCAAAGACGCCAAAGTGTTCAAGTTTCACGAGGAGGCTGATGATGGAAAAGAGATATAAGATTGGCTTATTTTTTGTATTATTATTGATTTCAGTATTAGTAGTCATTTTGCTGTATAAAAGGAATAGTATGGATAGGCTGTCAGAGGAGAATAAGCTTGCAGAACAGCAGCGCTTGAATATTGATGAGTTGTCACAGATAGATCCGCAGGTGTCCAGAACAGCAGAGGAGCTTTATCAGGTGCAAAAAATGAATGTTCAGACGACTTCCGATACTGTTTGTATTTATGAAAATATTGATAAAAAAGACGGTTCTGTTTCTATGGAGGAAGGAAAGATTCCGGTAAAATATATTGGCTTAAATCGTGAGGAACTTGAAAAAATGCTTGCAGCAGACAGTCTGGCGCCTACACTTGAGGAGAAACAGAAAGGTTTTAAATCCCAGCATTTAGAGCTTTTTTCAGCGGACAAGATTAAGGTGCTGCGCATATATGACACGGCGCAGGGACAATCTGGATTTTATATAATGGAAGTGGATGGCGAGGTGTGCGTGTTTGAATATGATAAGAAAACACTTTATTTCAAGACGGGGCTGCATCCAGAAAATCTTCCAGTGGAGGTTCGTCTTGAACTGCAAGAGGGCAAGTTTATGGATAATGAATTGCAAGTGTATCATTTTATTGAGTCGTATAGTAGTTAGGAACTATGAATAAATAACTTTTTCTTAGGAGCTGTATAGAAATAATATGAGTTATTTATTAACAGTTCCTTAATCTTTAGAATGGAGGATTTATGGCAAATAGGGTTGTTGTGGTAGGTGGCGGAGCAAGTGGTCTTGCCGCGGCAATTGCTGCGGCGGAGAATGGTGCTATGGTCACAATACTTGAGCATAAGGACAGAGTAGGAAAAAAGATACTGATGACAGGAAATGGCAGGTGCAATCTTACAAATATGAAAGATGTACATGGTAAATATTACAGTAGTGATACAACATCTTTGCAACAGATTTATGATACACTTGTCAGATTTGATGCGGCTCGGATAAGGGAATTTTTTCTGCGACTTGGACTATATACCAAAGAAAAAAAGGATGGCGGTGTATATCCAGTGTCAGAACAAGCATCTGTCGTGTTGGATATACTGCGGAATGCATGTGATCGACTTGGTGTGGCAATACGAACAAATTGTAATGTGATTTCCATCAAACCAGGAAAAAAGGATGGAATGGTTTGCGTAATACAATATGAACATAATACGCAGGAGTCATTGAAAAAGAAGAAATTGTCTACAAAAAATTCTGAACATATTCATAGTGGCAAAGAAGAACAAATCTTTTATGATAAATTGATTTTGGCAACTGGGGGAAAAGCGATTCCTGTCTCTGGATCAGATGGCTCTGGGTATGTGCTTGCAAAGCATTTGGGGCATCACATTGTAGAGCCGCTTCCGGCGTTAGTGCAATTAAAGTGCAAGGAAGCTTTTTTCAAAGCGCTCTCAGGGGTTAGGGCACAAGGAGAGATTCGATTGTTGATTGATGGTGTGGAAACTGCTGCCGAGGAAGGGGAGCTGCAATTGACAGATTATGGTATATCGGGGATTCCTGTTTTTCAGTTCAGCAGGCTGGCGTCGAAGGCACTTTATGACGGAAAGCATTGTGAGGCGTCAATGGATTTTATTTCTTATATTTTTGGTGAAAATGGAGAAGGCAATAACTGCAAGGCATTGAAAAAAAGTGCTATGGAACAATTTTCTCATAAGACTGTTGAAGCGTTTCTGTCAGGGTTGGTACATAAAAAAATTGCTGGAGTTGTCTGCAAGCAAAATGGGATTGCATCAGGCATAACTGTGCATCAGGCAGGGGCAGAACGTGTTTGGAATTGTATCAAAATGCTTGTGGATTTCAGGGTGCAGATTATAGCGCCTAATTCGTTTGAGAATGCACAGGTTTGTTGTGGCGGAGTGCCCTTAAAAGAGGTTGATAAAAATTTCGCATCATTAAAGTGTAGAGGGATTTATATTGTTGGCGAGTTGTTGGATTGCGATGGGATCTGTGGTGGTTATAATTTGCAGTGGGCGTGGGCAACTGGGATAATCGCTGGAATAGATGCGGCACAGTGTGATGCTATAGTGGTTCAAAGAAGATAGGACAAGAGAAAAATGAAAAATGTCGAGAATAAAAGTTTACTTAAAATTCAGTTTAAAATTGCTTTAAAAGTGAATTTAAATAAAGAAAATACGATGGACAGGCCTGCATTGCCGGATATAATTGACAGCAGTGCAGTTCTCACCAAAAAAGCTGCAAAAATATTGGGAGTCAAGGAGACAGATGTCTCAGCACTTTGTATTTTAAAACATTCCATAGACGCCAGAAAGAAGCCACAACTTTTTCAGGTTTATACAGTTGGCGTAACTTTATGTAATAAAAAGCTGGAAGAAAAAGTAATAAGGCGCTGCAAAGACAAGTCGCTTGCTATTTATATGCAAAATCCATATACTTTTCCATCAACAGGCAAGACAAAGTTATCTTTTCGCCCTGTGGTGATTGGCACAGGTCCAGCGGGACTTTTTTGTGGATATATGCTTGCAAAGCACGGCTATCAGCCTATTTTGCTAGAGCGTGGTTTTGATGTGGACGCCCGCACAAAAGATGTGGAAGCATATTGGAATGGGGGCAGCTTAAATCCTGAATCCAATGTGCAATTTGGTGAGGGCGGTGCAGGAACTTTTTCTGATGGAAAGCTTAACACATTGGTGAAGGATAAACAGGGGAGAAATCAAGAAGTATTGCGTATTTTTGTGCAGTTTGGCGCGCCGGAGCACATTTTATATGAAAGCAAACCACATATTGGAACAGATGTTTTGAGGCAGATTGTCATTAACCTGCGCAACGCGATTATAGAATATGGCGGTGAAGTTCGATTTGGATCAAAGGTGACAGGATTTCAGGTAAAGAAGAACACTTTGTGTGCTGTTGAAGTCAATAATAGTGAGTGGATTCAAACAGCTCAGGCAGTGTTAGCGATTGGACACAGCGCTAGAGATACGTTTACATATCTCAATGAAATTCATGTGCCTATGGAGGCAAAAGCTTTTGCGGTCGGAATGCGGGTGGAACACCCACAATGCATTATCAATGAAAGTATGTATGGCAAAGAACAAGGCAATCAATTGCCAGCAGCACCATACAAACTGACAGCGCAGACAAGTACAGGGCGTAGTGTTTATTCCTTTTGCATGTGTCCAGGCGGTTTTGTAGTGAATGCGTCGAGTGAACCAGAGCAGATTGCGGTGAATGGTATGAGTTATGCGGCGCGCAATGGCAGACATGCAAACAGTGCTGTTATTGTGCAGGTCACCCCAAAGGACTTTGGAGCAGAGGAACCGCTTGCAGGAATTGCTTTTCAGAGACAACTTGAAAAAAAGGCTTATTTGATTGGAAGTGGAAAGGTTCCAGTACAGTATTATGAAGATTATGTAAAGAATGTCTCATCTGAAAATAGAGAGAATTGCGAGAAGCCATGTATGAAGGGGGCATATCAACTGACAAATCTGAGAGGACTATTACCGCCTGATTGCGAAGCGGCATTTTTGGAGGGAATGGAACAGTTTGACAAGACGATACCAGGATTTGCCGGGAAAGAGGCAATTTTGTCTGGAATTGAAAGTCGGACTTCCTCACCAGTGCGAATACACAGAGATGAGACGCTGCAAAGTCCTGCGATAAAGGGCTTGTATCCATGCGGAGAAGGAGCTGGATATGCCGGCGGCATCACTTCCGCAGCGATGGACGGCATCTTAATTGCAGAGAAAATCGTACAGGAGTTCTGCCCATTTCTTTGAAATAAAGCTACCGCAATCCAACTGGCTTTAGACGGTGGGTTAAGGTAGCGAAAAGTGGCGATTTGTGTTATACTT